>Ga0209099_1001576_pt1 | contig 22384 bp, 19 predicted proteins | sample AD_JPNHW2_MetaG_FD_184430 | JGI IMG/M metagenome (GOLD analysis project Ga0209099, IMG submission 184430) | Active sludge microbial communities of municipal wastewater-treating anaerobic digesters from Japan - AD_JPNHW2_MetaG (SPAdes) (version 2) | ecosystem: Engineered > Bioreactor > Anaerobic... | reverse complement strand
TCAAGGACGTGTCCCTGGACGTGGCCCAGCGGCGGGTGACCGCGCTCATCGGGCCCTCGGGCTGCGGGAAGTCCACCTTCATCCGCTGCCTGAACCGGCTCCACGAGGTGGTGCCCGGGGCGCGCGTCCAGGGGAGGATCCTGCTGGACGGCCAGGATATCTACCAGCGGGGCGTGGATCCGGTCCTCCTGCGCAGGCGCGTGGGCATGGTCTTCCAGCGCCCCAACCCGTTCCCGACCCTCTCCATCCGGGACAACGTCCTGGCGGGCTGGAAGCTGGCCGGCCAGCGCCCCAGGGACCCGGAGGGGCTCGTGGAGCGATCCCTGCGCCAGGCGGCCCTGTGGGACGAGGTGAAGGACACCCTGGACCGCTCGGGCTCCAGCCTTTCGGGCGGGCAGCAGCAGCGGCTCTGCATCGCGAGGGCCCTGGCCCTGGAGCCCGAGGTGCTCCTCATGGACGAGCCATGCTCGGCCCTGGATCCCATCGCCACCGCCAAGGTGGAGGAGCTGATCCACGAACTGCGGGAGCGCTACACCATCGTCATCGTGACCCACAGCATGCAGCAGGCGGCGCGCGTCTCCGACTTCACGGCCTTCCTCTACCTGGGAGAGCTGGTGGAGTTCGGGGCCACGGAGGCGATCTTCACCCGGCCCGCGAATTCGCGCACGGAAGACTACATCACGGGCCGGTTCGGTTGACGGAAGGGATGCGGAACATGAAAAGCCACACGGACCAGTCCTACGAAGAAGAGCTCGGCAAGCTCCGGGAGGAACTCCTCCTCATGGGCGCCAAGGTCGAGGGCATGGTGGCGGCCAGCGTCAAGGCCTTCGACGAGCACGACTACGACCTTGCGCGCCGCACCATCGAGAACGACCACGACATCAACCGCCTGGAGGTGGAGATCGACGGCTTCTGCCTGAGCATCCTGGCCAGGCGGCAGCCGGTGGCCTCGGACCTGCGCTTCATCACCAGCGCCCTGAAGCTGGTCACGGACCTGGAGCGCATCGGCGACCTGGCCGTGAACATCTCCGAGCGCACCATCGACCTGGCCTCGGACCCGCCGCAGCACAGCTATCCCGGCCTGGGCCGCATGGCGGAGGTGGTGCAGTCCATGGTCCACGACGCCCTGGATGCCTTCGTGGCCACGGATCCCGCGAAGGCCCAGTGGGTCATCGAGCAGGACCGGGTGGTGGACTCCCTCTACCTGCACCTGTTCCACGAGGTCCTGGTGCTCATGATGGACGACCGGAGCGCCGTCCACCGGGGGATGGGCGTCCAGGCCGTCGCCAAGCACCTGGAGCGGATCGGGGATCATGCGACCAACCTGGCCGAGCGGGTGGTGTTCCTGGCCAAGGGCCGGGACATCCGGCACCAGGGCGACCAGGAACCGGACTGCTAGGCTCCCTCCATGTCCCGCATCCTGGTGATCGAGGACGAGCCGGACCTGCAGCGGGTGCTCGCCTACAACCTGCGCCTCGCGGGCCATGCGGCGACCGCCGCCCTGCGGGGGGAGGAGGGGCTTCGGCTGGCCCGGAGCCAGCCGCCGGACCTCGTCCTGCTCGATCTCATGCTGCCCGACCTCCCGGGAACGGAGGTCTGCAAGGCGCTCAAGTCGGAGGAGGCGACCCGGCACGTGCCCATCCTCATCCTCACGGCCAAGGGCGAGGAGATCGACCGGGTCCTCGGCTTCGAGCTGGGGGCGGACGACTACGTGACCAAGCCCTTCAGCGTCCGCGAGCTGCTGCTCCGCATCCAGGCCATCCTCCGGCGCACGATCCCCGCCGAACCGGGCGCGTGCATCCGCGCGGGCGGCCTCTCCATCGATCCCGGAGCCTACCGGGTGCGCGTGGAGGGCACGGAGGTCCAGCTCACGGCGATGGAGTTCAAGCTGCTCGTGACGCTCTACGAGCGCCGGAACCGCGTGCAGACGCGCGCGGCGCTGCTCGAGGACGTCTGGGGCATCCAGGCGGACACGGAGACCCGCACCGTGGACACCCACGTGAAGCGGCTCCGGGAGAAGCTGGGGAGCGCCGGGAACTGCATCGAGACCCTGAGGGGCGTCGGCTACCGGTTCGTGACGCCGAGGAGCGGTTCGTGAGACCGGGGGGTCAGAAGCCAGGGCCTTCGACGAGGCCGGGGGCCAGCCAGTAGGCCAGGGCGGCTCCCAGCAGGACCAGGAGGAAGTCCAGCGGCCTGGACCTCCGGGTCCCGAGGTGCCTGGAAAGGGCTTGAAGGATCGACGGGCCTTGCATGAGCGCCTCCAGAGTGCTGTGGATGCTCAAGCCAAAGGTGTCGTCCGGATGTGTCGGTTGACGGTCGTTCGTGTGAATTTTGTGCAACAACCCGGATGGGCTTCCGGCCTCACCGGTCCGGCAGGGTGATGGAGAACCGGGCGCCCTGGCCGGGCAGGCTCTCCACGCCCGCGGTGCCCCCCATGGCCTCCGCGAGGTGCTTCACGATGGCGAGGCCGAGGCCGGTCCCGCCCAGGTCCCGCGACCGCCCCGCATCCACGCGGTAGAAGCGCTCGAAGATCCGCGGGAGGTGCTGGGGGGGGATGCCGGGGCCCTGGTCGGCGACCGTCACCCGCACCTTGTCCGTGAGGGCCTCGGCCTCGATCCGGACGGAGGTGCCCGCGGGGCAGTATTTCGCGGCGTTGTCCAGGAGGTTGGAGAAGATCATCTCCAGGGCCCGGCGGTCCGCCTTCACCTTCGTGCCGACCGGGACGTCGGCAGCCAGGGGCATGTCCTTCCGCCGGAAACGGTCCAGGTGCAGGGGCAGGATGCCGTCCAGGAACCCGGGGAGGTCGATGCGCTCGAGGCGCAGGGCGTATTCCCGGGATTCGATCCTGGAGAGATCCAGGAGATCCTCCACCAGCCGCTGGAGGCGTTCGGAGTTGCGCTCCAGGATCTCCACGAAGCCGAGCGCCGCCTCCGGGTCGTCCAGGGCCGACCGCAGCGTCTCGGCCGCGGACCGGATCGAGGCCACGGGCGTCCTCAGCTCGTGGCTGGCGTTGGCCACGAAATCCTTGCGGATGGATTCCAGCCTTCTCAGGTCCGTGACGTCCACGAGCACGAGCAGCATGTCCCCGGGCCGGTCCGGCAGGGGCGAGGCGTGGGCCAGCAAGTAGCGAGGCTTGACTCCCCCGGATTCAAGCTGGACGGAGGCTCTTCCCGCGCCGCCGCGCGCGCGGTCCAGCATCTCGACCAGGTCCGCGTTCCGGATGATCTCGATGAGGGGGCGGCCGAGAGCCTCCTCCCCGAGGAGGAGCGTGCTGCGCACCGCCGGGTTCATGTGGACGATCCGGCCGTCCTGGTCCACCACCAGGACTCCCTCTTGCATGCTGGCCAGGATTCCCCCGAGGAGATCCCGCTCGGAGCGGAGGTCCCGCATGGCGTCCCGCAAGTTCGCGGCCAGCAGGTCCAGGGCCTGCCCCAGCTCGGCCAGCTCGTCGGTGCCGTGGGCGCGGGTGCGGGTGTCCAGGTCGCCCTTCAGCATGCTGGCGGCCGCCTGCGCCATGGCGCGGAGGGAGCTGGAGACCCAGTGGGCCGTGGCGGTACTGAGGAGGGCGGCCGCGACCAGCGCCAGGATGGAGGCCGAGAAGACCAGCTTGCGGAACTGCCAGACGGAGTCATCCACGTCCGAGAGGGGAAGGGCCACGCGCACGGCACCCGCGACGCGGCCGTCCGCCCCGGCGAAGGACCGGGAGACGTACATCATGCGGCGCTGGAGGGTGCTGCTGTAGCGGATCGCGGCCCCCTCCCCCCGGGCCAGGGCGGCGATGACTTCCGGGCGGTCGCCGTGGCTCTCCAGGTGGGAGACGGCCGGCTCGTCCAGGCTGGAGTCCCCCAGGACCTGGCCCTCGCGGGAAACCAGGGTCACGCGCGCGCTTGCGCGGCGGCCCAGGGTCTTGGCCAGCTGCTCCCACGCATCGATCGAGCCGCGCGCGGGGCTCCGGAACAGCTCGGCGGCTTCGACCTCCATGAGCCGGGACCGGACCAGGAGGTCGGCCTTCACCCGTTCAACCAGGAGACGGTCCACCCGGGGGGACAGGTAGAGGTCCGAGAGCAGCAGCGCCAGGATGATCAGTCCCAGCGACACGAGGAAGAGCTTGGTTCGGACCCGGAATCTCATGCGTCCCCTTCCGGAGGGGTCCCGAGGAAGCGGTAGCCGGCGCCCCGGACGGTCTCGATGTAGGCCTCCGCGCTCCCCAGCTTTTCCCGGAGTCGCTTCACGTGGGTGTCCACGGTGCGGGTCTCCGCCTCCGCGTTCATGCCCCAGACGTCCTCCAGCAGGGTGATGCGCGACTGCACGCGGTTCCTCCGCTCGTAGAGGGTGACCAGCAGCCGGAATTCGGTGAGGGTCAGCCGCGCCTCCTCGCCGTCCACCCAGACCCGGTGCGCCTCATGGTCGATCCGGAGGCGCCCGAAGCGGGTGACGCCGGATTCCGTCGAGGGCTCCTTCCGCCTCAGGACCACCTGGAGCCGGAGGATCAGTTCCCGCAGGCTGAACGGCTTCACGACGTAGTCCTCGACGCCCAGCTCGAAGCCGAGCACCCGGTCGATCTCCTCCCCCTTGGCCGTGAGCATGACGACGGGGATGTCCTTCGTCGCCGGATCCGCCTTGAGGATCTTGCAGATCTCGGTCCCCTGGAGGTCCGGCAGCATGAGGTCCAGGAGGACCAGGTCGGGCCGGGACCGCCTTGCCAGGTCCAGGCCGTCCTGTCCCCGCAGCGCCTGGAGCACGTCGTGCCCCGCCTTCCGCAGGTTGTAGTCCAGGATCCGCTGGAGATCCCGCTCGTCCTCGATTACCAGGATTCGCGCCAATGCCGGTACCGCCTTCTTTCCTTCATTATCCAGGGGGTTCCCGGCGCGTTTCCAGGATAAAATGAACGTCGAGCGGCTTCCGCCGCTCCTTTTTTTGCGACGAACCCATGGGACTCACGGAAGAGATCAAGAAGCGGCGGACCTTCGCCATCATCAGCCACCCTGACGCCGGCAAGACGACGCTGACCGAGAAGCTCCTGCTCTACAGCGGCGCCATCGACCGCGCCGGCTCCGTGAAGGGGCGGGAAGGGGCGGGCATGGCCCAGTCCGACTGGATGACCATAGAGCAGGAGCGCGGCATCTCCGTGACCTCGGCGGCCATGCAGTTCGAATACAAGGACCACGTCATCAACCTGCTGGACACTCCGGGCCACCAGGACTTCAGCGAGGACACCTACCGCGCCCTCACGGCGGCGGACAGCGTGGTGATGCTGCTGGACTGCGCGAAGGGCGTCGAGGAGCAGACCAAGAAGCTCTTCCGGGTCGCCAGCGAACGGAAGCTCCCCATCTTCACCTTCGTGAACAAGCTGGACCGGCCGGGCCGGGAACCCATCGAGCTGATCGACGAGGTGGAGGAGCTCTTCGGGCTCCACGCCGTGCCCATGACCTGGCCCATCGGCTCAGGGCCCGATTTCAAGGGCGTCTACGTCCGGGCCACGGGACAGATCCAGGTCTTCGAGCGGACCAAGGCGGGCCGGAAGGCGCGCATGGCCGGCCAGGGCGGGCTGGACGACCCCGAGATCGCGACTCTCCTGACCCCGCAGGAACTCCGGCAGCTCAAGGACGACCTGGCCCTCATGGAACACGTCCTGCCCGCCTACGACAGGGAGGAGTTCCTGGCCGGCCGCCAGTCGCCCCTCTTCTTCGGCTCCGCGCTCAACAATTTCGGCGTCAGCGAGTTCCTGGACGAGTTCCTGGACATGGCTCCCGCGCCCCACGCCCGGCCCCTGGCCGGCGACGGCGAGATGGGGCCCGAGGAGCCCTTCACCGCCTTCGTGTTCAAGGTCCAGGCCAACATGAACAAGGCCCACCGGGACCGGGTGGCCTTCGCCCGCATCGTCTCGGGCCACTTCGAGCGGGGCATGGACGCCCTGCACGTGCGGGAGAAGAAGTCCATCAAGCTGAACTATCCCCACATGTTCTTCGGCCGCGAGCGGCTGATCGTGGACGAAGCCTTCCCCGGGGACATCCTGGGCCTCATCAACCCCGGCATGTTCCGCATCGGGGACGTCCTCTCGGCGTCCGGACCCGTGGAGTTCCACGCGGTGCCGCGCTTCTCGCCCGAACAGTTCTCGAGCATCCGGCTGGCGGACCCCGGCGCCCGCAAGGGCTTCCTCAAGGGACTCAAGCAGATCGCCGAGGAGGGCGTGGTGCAGGTCTTCTGGCCCAGGGGAGGGGCCCCCATGCCGGTCCTGGGCGCCGTGGGCCGGCTCCAGTTCGAGGTGCTCCAGCACCGCCTCAAGGACGAGTACGCCTCGGCCGTGCTCCTGGAGCCCCGGGGCTTCGTCATGGCCCGGTGGCTGGAGGGGGGGTGGCCCGAGCCCAACCGCTTCTGGGGGGAACTCGTGGAGGACAGCGACGGCCATCCCGCCATCCTCTTCGAGAACGACTGGCAGCGCAGGACCACGGAAGAGAAGAATCCCGGCCTGACCTTCCGCGAGCATCCCCCGAAGTGAGGGCGGCGGGCGCCGCGCCGGCCGCGAAAAGTTGGATTCATGCAGGCACCCGAAGATCCGATAACATGACCAGAGGCGGCCGGAGCGTTCCATGCCACAGGAGCTAAAACCAGAGGATCTGATCGTCACGGAACAGGACGGCACCCGCCGTATCAACCACGACGTGCTGGAGTCCTATGGATTGTTCAACCTTCCCAAGACCCTGATGCGCAATGCCCTGATGGTCTACTACGACAACGCGACCCGCCAGGGGAGGGGGGCGGCCCACACCGTCCGGACCTTCATCAACATCGCCAGTTCCATCACCCGCTTCCCCAAGCAGGTGGCCATCAACTTCACCCGCGGCTCGGCCTACCGCAGGAACATGAGGATGCTGAGGCGATACAGCCGCTGAGCGGCTGTCCGGGTGGCGCAGCAAGGTGCAGAGGCACCTTGCGAAGCCGGGGCCCGGTTCGCCGAAGTGCGCTACAGCCGTTGAAGGCCGTCGTTCAGCCCATGAAGGGCACGATCAGCTTGAGGGCGCCCGCCGCCAGCAGCGCGCTCACGGGGATGGTCAGGACCCAGGCGACGAGGATGTTCCCCGCGATGCCCCAGCGGACCGCGGAGGCGTTCATGCTGGCGCCGACGCCCATGATGGCGCCGCTCACGACATGGGTCGTCGAGACGGGGATTCCGAGGTGGGCGGTGACCAGCAGCACGATGGCGGCGCTGGTCTCGGCCGCGAAGCCGTGGATGGGCCTGAGCTTCACGATCTTGCTGCCCATGGTCTTGATGATCTTCCAGCCGCCCGACATGGTCCCCAGGGCCATGGCGGTGGCGCAGGCGAACTTCACCCAGACCGGCACCTCCACGTGGTTGCCGTGGGCGGCCAGCTTGCCGTAGGTGATGAGCCCGAGGGCGATGATCCCCATGGATTTCTGGGCGTCGTTGGTCCCGTGCGCGAAGGCCATGGTGGCGGCCGATACGAGCTGGAGCTTCCGGAAGGACAGGTTCACCTTGTAGCTCGGGATGTGCCGGCAGATCCAGAGGATGATCAGGATGAGGACCATCCCGATGATCAATCCGAGGATGGGGCTGACGATGAGGAAGGTCCCGACCTCCTCGAGCTTGGTGGTGTGCAGGGTGTTCCGTCCGGAGTGCGCGACCACGGCCCCGGCCAGCCCGCCCACGAGGGCATGGCTCGAGCTGGAGGGAATGCCCAGGTACCAGGTGATCAGGTTCCAGATGATGGCGGCCACGAGCGCGGACATCACGACGGAGGGGACCACGAACTGGGCGTCCGCGATGCCCTTGGCGATGGTGATGGCCACGGCCGTTCCCATCAGTGCGCCGCCGAAGTTCAGGACCGCGGCCATCAGGATGGCGTTGCGGGCCGACAGGACGCCGGTCGACACGACGGTCGCGATGGCGTTGGCCGTGTCGTGGAATCCGTTGATGTAGTCGAAGGCCAGGGCGAGCAGGACGATGAGGAGAAGAGGCCAGACGATGTGCATGGGGATCAGGCGTTCCGCATCACGGTCGAGCCGACCACCTTCGCCACCAGCTCGACGCGGTCGGTGGCGTCCTCGATGAGATCGAAGACCTCCTTCCACTTCAGGAGCTCCACGGGATTCTGCGGATCGTTGAACAGCTCCGCGAGCGCCGAATGGTAGACGGAATCCGCCTGGTTCTCGAGCACGTGGACCCGTCGGATGTGGAGCCGGATCTCCTGGGTGTCGGACATGTTGCGGAGGCTCTTGATGAGGAAGGACAGCTCGTGGGCGCCTTCCACGCTCAGGGAGCTGATCTCCAGCATGGACGGGTGGATCGCTCCGATGTGGTAGAGCACGAGCCGTTCGCAGATGGCGTCGAAGATGTCCACCACGTCGTCCAGAGCGTGGGCCAGGGCGAGGATGTCCTCCCGCTCGATGGGGGTGATGAACGTCTTGTCAAGGCGGTCGATGATCTGGTGGGTGAACTCGTCCCCGGCGTGCTCGAACTCCTTCATCTGCCGGCGCAGCTCGGGCCAGCGCCCGGGGTCCGCCAGGCGGATCTCGCGGTCGAACTGCACGACCGCCTGGTAGATGTTCTCCGCGGACCCCTCCAGCAGGTCGAAGAAAACCATCTCGTGAGGTTTCAGCCAGCGGAGGATCGCGTTGAGGGACATCTCGACTCCCAGGAGAACATACTCTACAAGTTTGCCCTGCAATGTCGATTATCCGAAGCCGAAATCCTGGCTCCCACCCGGGTCCGGCCGCCGGTCCCCCCCCGGGGGACCAAATCCGGGGAAAGCGCAGGATACGAGAACACCGCCCTTGCCGAGGGACGGGCTCCCTGGGAGAATGACTCCGAAGCCAGGGACGGCCGGACGCTGTCCGCGTCTCTCTGGTGACTTTCCCGTTCTACAGGATTTCAAGGAAATTCCTGCAACGTGTCGCCCATCCCACATCCCATCCTCCACAACCCATCCATTGGACGGAACGCCAGCAGCGCGTAGCCGCCCGAACTCCAGGAGTAAGTTTTGACAAGAAAAGTCATGCTCATCAACGCCACGGATCCGGAAGAAATCCGCGTGGCCACGCTCGTGGACAGCGTCCTGTCCGATTACGACATCGAGTTCGTCCACAACGAGAAGATCAAGGGCAACATCTACAAGGCCCGGGTGGTCCGGGTGGACACCAGCCTGCAGGCCGCCTTCATCCACTACGGGGGCCAGAAGAACGGGTTCCTGCCCATCGGCGAGCTGCCCCGGGACATGGTGAGCCCGGACGGGCGTCGGGGACGGATCCAGGATCTGCTGAACCGGGACCAGGAGATCATGGTCCAGGCCGTCCGGGAGGAGCTGGGCAACAAGGGCGCCATGATGACGGCCCAGGCCAGCCTGCCCGGCCGCTACCTGGTCCTCACCCCCGGGAACCCCCTCAACGGCATCAGCCGGAAGATCGAGAGCCGCGAGGAGCGGGAGTATTTCAAGCGTCTCATCGACGAGCTGGACATTCCCAAGAACATGGGCGTCATCGTGAGGACCGCCTCCCTGGGCGTGACCAAGGAGGACTTCCAGCGGGACCTGGAATACCTCCTGGACACCTACAAGGAGGTCCTGGCCCGCTACCGGCATCGCCAGGGACCGGGCCTCGTGTGGCAGGAGGACGACGTCGTCACCCGCACCCTCAGGGACTGCTTCACGTCCGACATGGAGGAGGTCCACATCGACGACCTCGAGACCTTCCACCAGGCCCAGGGATTCTTCAAGCGCACGATGCCCCAGTACCTGAATGTGCTGAAGCACTACACCGGCAAGAAGCCGCTGTTCTCGCGGTTCCAGACTGAGGACCAGATCGACCGGGTCTACGCGAGGAAGGTCTCGCTGCCCTCGGGCGGCGCCCTGGTCATCGACCAGACCGAGGCCCTGGTGGCCATCGACGTGAACTCCGGCAAGACCTCCGGCGAAGGCGTGGAGGACATGGCCCACAAGACCAACATGGAAGCCGCCGAGGAAGTGGCGCGCCAGCTCCGCCTCCGGGATCTCGCGGGGCTCGTGGTCATCGACTTCATCGACATGAAGCGGGAGGGGAACAACCGGACGGTCCAGGACCGGCTGGTGGAGTGCCTCAAGGAGGACAAGGCCCGCATGGAAGTCGGGAAGATCAACCGCTTCGGCGTGCTGGTCATGACCCGCCAGCGCATCCGGCCCTCGCTCCAGAACGTCACCCACGAGATGTGCCCCATGTGCCAGGGCAGCGGCAAGGTGAAGAACCTCGACGCCCTCGTCCTGAGCGTCGTCCGGCGCATCAAGGCGATCCTCTGCCGGGAGTCCATCAAGGAGATCAGGGTGAAGCTGGCGCCGGTCATCGCCATGGCGGTGCTGAACGCCAAGCGCAAGGATCTGGCGGACCTGGAGGCCCAGCACGACTGCCAGATCGTGATCCTGGCGGAACACGAGATCGGCTACGGCGAGATGGCCGCCGAGATCGAGCGGGGCGAGGAAGAAGCCCCCGAAAGGATCCAGGCGCACCAGCCCGAGCGCCTCCGGGAACCCGAGGACGAAACCGTCGTGCTGGGCGGAGACGCCCCCATCTCCTTCGAGAAGGCCCTCGGCGAGGAAGCCCGGACCCCGCGCGCCCAGGCCGAGCCCGAGATCAAGTACGACCGCCGGGATTCCCAGCGGGCGGCCCTCGGGGAACGCGAGCGGCTGAGGGCCCTCTTCGAGAGCGTCAAGCCCGAGGAGGGGATGCCCGAGGAGAACGCGAGCCCGGCCGTTCCCCAGGAGGAGCCCGCGCCCGTGCCCGCGAAGGCGCCCCGGCAGCGCCGGAGCCGCGGCGGGAAGGAAACGGTGCGCCAGATGCCGGTGCCCGAGACACCGGTCTCCGAGACGCTTTCCGAGCCGTCTCCGGAACCTCCCGTTCCTGCGGAACCTCTCGTCGAAGAACCCGCGCCCGCGCTGGAACCTCCGGTCCTGACCGCCGACCTCCTGGCGGATCTGGTGATGCCCACGCCGAGGCCCAAGCTGCTCGGCGCCGGCAAGGCGCCCGGGGAAGAACCCGCCCCCTCGCCCGCGGCCCCCGCAGCCAAGCGCGGCAGGCCCAGGAAGAAGCCTGTGGAGCCCGCTTCCGAGACCGCCCCGGCTCCCGCGCCCAGGGGCCGGAAGAAGGCGGCCGCACCGAAGCCCGAGGAGGCCTCTCCCGAAGCTGCGCCCCGCAAGACGACGAAGGCGCGCACGCCCAGATCCAAGTCCTGAGGTGGTCGCCTGACCCCGCATGGCCGGTTCCTCGCCCGTCCGGTACCCGGGTTTCACCCGAAGGTGCTGCGCGGCGGCCTGCTTGGAACCCTGACCACCCTGCTGTGCGCGCAGGGGCTCCCGCCCCTGCCGGGCACGCCCACCGTCCGTGAAGTGCCCGACCTCTCCGACCTGCTGCCGTACCGCCCCATGCGGGTCGAGGCGCCGGGCGGGGGGACCGTCCCCATGCGGTACCGGGGCGAGCGGGTGGTGAACGGCCCCGAAGGCTGGACCATCGAGCGGGGATCCATCGAGGGGCAGGACCTGCTCCTCCTCGCGGACCACATTGTCTTCAATCCCGCCACCAGCATGCTGGTGGCGGAAGGGAACATCCGGCTCGAAGGCACGAACATCCGGCTCCGCTGCGAGCGGCTCCAGATGGACTGGGCGCGCCGGACCGGCGAGGCCTGGGCCCTGGAACTGGAGCTCCCCCCGGACTGGACGCTGCAGTCGGACCACGTGGCCTTCGCCTCGCTCCGGCAGTGGGACTTCCTCCAGGTGAAGGTGAGTTCCTGTCCCCAGGAGAAGCCGGGCTGGTCCATGGCCTTGTCCCGCCTGAAGCTGAACCTGGACCGGTTCGCGACCTTCCGGAACGCCAAGCTCTACGTACAGTCGGTCCCGGTGATCTACCTGCCCTGGGGGCTCTATCCCGCCAAGGCCCAGCGTTCGGCGGGCCTCCTCCCGACCTTCCCGAGCTATTCGAGCACCTTCGGGGCGAGCCTGGCCTTGCCCTACTACCAGCCCCTGGGCGACACCATGGACTTCACCCTCAAGCCGGAGCTCCACTCCAAGGAGAACCCCTTGTGGGAGGGCGAATTCCGGTGGAATCCCGAACCCACCCACTCGGGATCGCTCCTGGCGCGGTACATCCACCAGAGGACGGACGGGGAGGACCGCTACCGCTACCAGTTCAAGGACCTGTGGCAGCGCGAGGACGGCTGGCAGTTCACCGCCAACATCAACCAGACCTCCGACAGCCTCATGGAGGCGGACTACGGCAACGGGGTGGGGAATCTCGGGGCCACCTACTTCGACAGCGCCGTCTACCTCGGGAAGAACTTCCCCCTGGCCAGCCTCAGCATCAACCTGGCCGAGCAGCGGAGCTTCTTCACCACCAAGGACGACCCGTTCTACACCTACGATTTCCCGAACTCCGTCCGGAAGCAGACCCTGCCGGAAGTCGAGAGCCGCATGTACCCCATCGAGCTGGGGACCTTCTACCTGGACGCGGGCCTGAAGGCGAGCCGCCTGGCCTACCAGCTCGAGTTCGATACGGGGTCCACGTCCACCTCCACCTTCGACTGGAGCAGGGGCGACTTCTTCACCAGGCTCCAGGGGCGGCTGGGGCAGTGGGGCCCCTTCCGGGCCGACCTCCAGACCCTGCTGCGCTTCACCTACTACACGTCCTCGCTCCGCGCGCCCCTCTACGATCCGGACCAGGCGATCAGCGGCACCGCGCTGAACCCGAAGATCAGTCCCTTCCTGGTGGACGGGGACGCCATCCAGCGCACCATCGGATCGATCAACCTGAAGCTTTCCGGGCCTCCCGCGGGGCGCACCTACGAGCAGTTCGACCTGTTCGGCTACCGGGGGGAGATGAAGCATGTCCTCGAGCCGTTCCTCGGGCTCACCTTGAATTCCCGGTCCGGCGTGGAAGCGCTCGTCCCGCGGTTCGACAACGTCGATTCCAGGCCCGGCGTGGACGGCACCCTCATGGGCGAGAAGAGTCTCGAGGTCGGGGTCATGCAGCATTTCTTCGGGCGCCGGGGCAAGGGGGACCTCTTCTCCGATCTCGTGCGCTGGAAGCTCTCCACCAAGTACCACTTCCGGCCCGTCCTGCTCACGGACGGGACCTTCCAGCGGGGCTGGGCCTCCCTCGACAGCGTCCTCGACGCGGAACCGACCGACCGCCTGCGGATCAGCTTCCGGTCCTCCTCGGACATCGCCGACAACACCACGGACAATTCCCTCTCCGTGGAGATGAAGACGAAGGACGAGAACCGCTTCCACCTCGCCTTCTTCTCGACGGGGGCCAACCAGTTCCTGGTGCGCCAGCGGGGGATCCAGCTGGGCGGGATGCAGCGGTTCCTGGACGACAAGCTGAGGCTGGAATTCCACGTGAACTACGACTACCGGAAGATCGCCTCCTCGGAGGCGGCCCTGGCCTACGTGACGCCGTGCATCGCCACGTCCGTGCGCTATACCCACACGGCGCTGAACACGACCAGCGCGGTGTCGAAGGAGGACAAGGTCTGGTTCGTGGTGTCGCTCCGCTCCCTGGGGGACTTCAAGCTGTTCAGCCGCTGAGCTTGGGGGTGCACGCCCAGGCGGGGGAATGCCGTTCCGGCACCACCTCGATCCGGTTCCTGCCCTTGTGCTTGGCGATGTAGAGCGCCTCGTCCACGGCCTTGAAGAGCGTCTCGGCATCCAGGTCGGCGGGAGTGCCGACCCCGAAGCTGATGGTGGGGAAGATCGACTGGCCCGTCTCCAGGTGGATGGGATTCTCGTCGATCCGGCGCCTCAGCTTGTCCGCCACTTCGGTCCCGGCCTTCAGGTCCGTCTCCGTGAGGATGATCGCGAACTCCTCGCCCCCGATCCGGAACGCCAGGTCGGACCGGCGCAGGGAGGTCCGGATCCTCTCCGCCAGCAGCTTCAGCACCTGGTCCCCGATCAAGTGGCCGAACCGGTCGTTGATGAGCTTGAAGTAGTCGATGTCCCCCAGGATCAGCACGAAGGGCCGGTGCTGGCGCGCCCACTGGCCGATCGCCCCCTCGAGGTTCTGGTTGAAGGCGCGGCGGTTGAGGAGCCCCGTCAAGGGATCCGTCAGGACCTCGCTGCGCAGGGAGGAGGCCTCCAGTTCCAGGCGCTGGCGGCGCTCCTGGATGCCGGGGATCCGCGACTGGAACTCCCGGTGCATCCGCCTGAGGTGCTGCCACTCCATGCCTCTTCTCAGCGCGTGCAGGAGGAGGGGGTCCGAGAGGGGGACGGGAATCCAGTCCATGATTCCCGAAAGGGTCAGCTTCCGCTGCAGCCCCTCGCCGGGGAAGCGACCGGCCAGGATGATGTACGGCCTGGACGGATGGTCCCTCAGGGTTTCCAGGAGCCGGAGCGTCCGTTCCCCGGTGGGATCCAGGCCGAGGAGGATGACCGGGGCCTGGAGTTCTTCCTGTCGGATCGCGAGGCGCTGGGGAGGGCAGGGGGTCAGCCTGAATCCGAAGTGGTCCACCAGGTTGCCGATCCGTCCGCACTGGGCCCTGGAGAACCCCGTCGCCAGGACGGGGACCTGGGGGGCGGTCCGCGGGGCGAGGCCGCCTTCGAGGGCGGGCGCCAGGATCCCCAGGATCCGCTCGAGGCTGTCGTGGGCGGAGAACCGGCCGTCGATATCCGTTTCCAGAGGGTCTTCCTGGGCGGCTTCGAGGACGGGCGTGTCGTAGATCAGGAAGACGGGCAGGTTCCGGAAGGGGTGTCTCGCCTCTCCCCGCAGCAGCGCGCTGAAGCGCAAGCCGTCCAGGGAATCTCCGTCGGCGTCCACGAGCAGGAGGTGCGCCTCCTTCCAGACCTCGAGGGCCAGAGCCTGCAGAGGGTCCGGAACATGCCGGACCTGATGGCCGGCGGCCTCGAAGGCCGTTCTCAGCTGTTCCACCAGGTCTGCATGCTTGGTGATCACCACGATGTTCATGGGTGCGCTTCTTTGCGTGAAGAAGGAACGGCGGCGGAGACCGCGAGGCCGGCGACTATTCCACCAGGCCCTGGGCCAGGAGCCAGTGCTCGGCGTCGATGGCGGCCATGCAGCCGGATCCTGCGGCCGTGATCGCCTGGCGATAGGTGGGGTCCTGGACGTCCCCGGCCGCGAAGACCCCTTCGACGGCCGTGCGGGTGGATCCCTTCTCCACCAGGAGGTATCCGGCCTCGTCCATCGGGAGCTGGGCCTGGAAGAGTTCCGTGTTGGGCTTGTGGCCGATGGCCACGAACAGGCCGTCGATGACCAGCTCCGAGAACTCGCCGGTCACCACGTCCCTGAGCCGCAGGGCCCGGATCTTCTCCATCCCCTCGCCCGTGGACAGGGGCTGCACCTGGGTCAGGATCCCGTCCACGACCTTGTTCCAGGCGAACTGGATCTTCCCGTTCCGGAAGGCCCGCTCCTGCATGGCCTTGGAGGCGCGCAGCCTGTCGCGGCGGTGGATCACGGTGACCTTGGAGGCGAACTTGGAGAGGAAGGCGGCCTCCTCCAGGGCCGTGTCTCCGCCGCCGACGACCGCGATCTCCTTCCCCCGGTAGAAGAACCCGTCGCAGGTGGCGCACGCCGAGACGCCTCCGCCCTTCCGGCTCAGCTCCTCGTCCTTCCCGAGCCCCATCCACCTCGCGGAGGCTCCCGTGGCGATGATCAGCGCGTCGCACGTGCAGTCCCCCCGGTCGGAGGAGAGGCGGAAGGGCCTCGAGCCCAGGTCCGCCTTCACGATGGTCTCGGGCCGGATGTCCGTGCCGAACCGGAGGGCCTGCTCCCGCATCGTCTCCATCAGGGAGGGCCCCAGGATGCCCTCCTTGAAGCCGGGGAAGTTCTCCACCTCGGTCGTGATGGTCAACTGTCCGCCGGGCTGGGCGCCCTCGAAGACGACCGGGGCCAGGTTGGCCCTGGCCGCGTAGATGGCGGCGGTGTATCCGGCTGGGCCGGTCCCGATGATGGCGAGCTTGTGGTGGGATGCGGGCATGCGTGACCTCACGTCGATCGGGGACATCTTGACTCATGATGCCACGCCTGTCCGGGGGGAGGGAGGAACCCTGGTCAGGATCGGACGGCCCCAATACACTCGAAGAGGAGTCCGACAGAGGTGTCATGATCGAAAATCCAGTGGAGCTGGCCGAACCGGAGATCCGGGCGTGGGCGCCGGACCGGGATCCGGCGAAGGCCGAGACGGAAGGCAGGCCGGCGAGGAAGATTGACAACCTCAAGCGTGGAGTGTCCCCCAGCACGGGGTGGTCCGTTTCATGAAGCTTCACTCGTGGCGCGCGAGGCGCCTCATTCCTGGAGGAACCTCTCCCTGGCGCTGTCTCGAACGCGCCTGGGACATCTCCGCGGCGAGCGCCCGGCTGGCCTGGCTCCGGGGAATCGACGCCCCGGAGGAACTCGCCTGGAGACTGGATCCCTCCTGGGAGCGCACCTGTGATCCCTATCTCCTGGCCGGCATGAGCGAGGCCGTCGCGCGGATCCGCCGGGCCGTGGAGGCCCAGGAATCCATCTGCATCTACGGCGACTACGACGTGGACGGCGTGACCGCCACGGCCCTCCTCTTCAGGGTGCTGGAACGGCTGGGCGCCCGGGTCAGCCATTTCATCCCCAACCGGTTCAGCGACGGCTACGGCCTGCACATGGACTGCATCCGGGACCTCGCCGCGTCGCACACCCTGATGATCTCCGTGGACTGCGGCGTGCGCTCGGTGGAGGAAGTGGCCGCCAGCCGGGAACTTGGCCTCGAATGGGTCGTCACCGACCACCACGCCCTGGGCCCCGGCCTGCCGGAGGCCTGCGCCGTGATCCATCCCGCCCTGGGGGACCATCCCAACCGGCACCTCGCCGGGGTCGGCGTCGCGTTCAAGCTGGCCCAGTCCCTGCTGGACGCCGTCCCGGTGCCCAGGGGAAGCGACGCGGCCTTCCTGGACGGCCTCCTCAAGCTGGTGGCCCTCGGCACCCTGGCGGACATGGTGCCGCTGGCCGGCGAGAACGCCCTCCTGGTGAAGCGCGGCCTCAAGGCCCTGGCCGGAGCCAATGGGCCCGGCCTGACCCGCCTGCTCAAGCTCGCGCGGATCGAGGGCGAACCGGGAGCCCAGCAGATCGTCTTCGGCGTGGCGCCGCGGCTCAATGCGGTCGGGCGGATGGGCGGGGCCGAGGATGCGGTCCAGCTGCTGCTGACGAGGTCCGCCCGGGAGGCCGACGCGCTCGCGGAGCGGGTGGAGCGGCTCAACCTCGAGAGGCGGACGGTCCAGCGCCGCCTGCTCGGCAGCCTGCCGCCCCACGACGGCTCCGCCTTCGACCTCGTGATGGCGCCCGAGGCCCACAAGGGCGTGATCGGCATCGTGGCCGGGCAGCGGATGCGGGAGAACGGCGTTCCGACCGCCGTCTGCACCGTCCAGGACCGGGTCGCCCACGGTTCCCTGCGCGCGCCGGAAGGCTACGATCTCAGCGCGCTGCTGGAGCTGGCCCGCCCGTTCCTGCGTTCCGGCGGAGGGCACAAGTCGGCCGCGGGCATGAGCTTCGACCTTGCCAGGCTGCCCTTCGTCCGGGAGGCCATGCTGCGGGGAGCCGCCCAGCAGGCCCGGGAGATGATCCCGCCCGCTCTCGCACTGGACGGACGCTCCGTCGACCTGGTCCCTTCCGCCCCGGACCTGCGCATGCTGGAACCCTTCGGTCAGGGCTTCCCCGAGCCCGTCGTGGGCATCGAGGGATCCTTCGGAGGGGCCATGCAGCAGTTCGGCGAAGGACACCGGAAGTTCCGCTTCGAGGGCCAGGATCTCGAGATGGTCTGGTTCAACGGCGAGGAGGCCGCGGCCGATTTCCGCGCGGGTGACTTCCTCAGGCTGGCAGCCTCGCCGCAGGATCATCCCCGCTGGGGACGGTCCTGGAACGTGAAGGCCGCCCTGGCGCCCGCTCCGGAGGCGCCCCGATGAGAGCCTGGCGCCTGGTCAGCGCCCGCAACCCGCTCTGGCGCGGGGTCGGCCTCGGCCTGCTCCTCGCGGCCCTGGCGGGCACCATCGTCTTCATCCACCTCGGCCCCAGCCCGCTCGAGCCCAGGCCCCAGGGGCACGTCCCCGCCGGGGACGCCGTGGGGAAGATCGGAACCTACACCGAGCTGCTCGGCAACAGCCGGTTCCTGCTGGCCTACGACGCGATCCTCGGCGAGATGGAGAACCTGCAGCTGAAAGGCGTCCGCGGCCGGCTGGAGGAGCCGGGGACCCTGTGGCTGATGACGTCTCCGACGGCCCGGAAGACGGGGGACGGTCTCTGGTCCCTCGACGGTCCGATGGAGATCGAGGCGCGGGACCCCGGCGGCAAGACCCTCCTCGGGAAGGGCAGGATCGAGAGGCCGGAGACGGGGATCCGCTGGGACCACGGGGTCTGGACGGGGATGTCCACCCTGGTCTGGGACGACCTCCAGGGCCAGGGCAGGGGGCGCTGGACCCTGCCGCCGGGCTGGCGCCGGGAACTGGACGGGAAGTTCATCATCGAGAACAAGCCCGTGCACTGGGAAGCCGCCGGTCCGGGAACCGTCCGGTCCATGGACGCCCAGAGCCTCTGGACGACCCTCGGCTTCACGAACGGGCGGATGGAGCAGATCAAGGCCCAACTCGTGGGAGGCCGCCTCCAGGCTCCGTCCGCCGAACTGTCCCCCTCCTCCATCCGCTGGTCCGGCCCCATCCGCTTCCAGCGGGAGGATGGCTGGACCGGGGAAGCCGGCTCCGCGCTGGCGCCCCGGTCAGGCCGTGCCGCGTCCGCCGTGGACCGGGTGGATCTCAAGGATTTCCAGGCCCGCCGGTCGCTGCCCGAGGGGCCCGAGACCCTCCAGTCCGAAGGGGCCCGGTGGAGCCCGGCAGGCATCAGGGCCGAGGGGAACGTGCGGTGGGACCAGCCCAGGGACGGTGCCCGCCTCTCGCTCCGGGCGCCCCGGGTCCTGCTCCGCGAGGCCGCCGGGGCCGACCTGCCCCCCGATCTCCAGGTCGGGGAAGCGCGGGCCGAGGGGCTGGCGGTGCTGACCTGGGGCACGCGCTCCCTGAGCAGCCCCCGCATGGACGTGCGACGGCCCGAGCAGACCTGGCGGATCCAGGCGCCCACCCTGGGGCGGAGCGAGCAGGGCACCTTTTCGGCCGGAGCCGGCTCCGGGGGTCCCACCCGGTGGGTGTTCGAAGGGCCCATCCGGGCGACCCTGATCCCCTCGGGCAACCTGAGGGGGGACCGCCTCGTCTGGGAGGATTCCGGCTGGACCCTGACTGGTCGCCCGGCGACCTGGAACGGGCTGCGGGAGCGCCTTTCCGGCCCAAGGCTGATCCGCAAGGCCGACGCGGTCCTGTTCCCCGAGGGGGTGAGCGGCGCCTTTTCGGCTCCCGAGGGGGATATCGTGATCCGGGCGGACCAGGGGAAGAACGTCGCGGACACCGTGACCTTCCAGGGCAGGGTGGACTGCCAGGGACAGGGATGGCAGCTCCAGTCCAATCAATTGACGGCGAGGATCGTTCCCGGCAACCAGGTCAAGTCGGTCGCCGCCAGGGGGCAGATCACGCTTCGAGGCAGGATCGGGGAAGGCCGGGGCGAATCCCTGGAGCTGGACCTGGTGGACAAGGTGGCACGATGGCAGGGACGCGTGAAAGGATCAGCGGAGGTTCAGCCGTGACGACGCCCCAGGAATTCCGGTTGGAGGCGATGTCCCTGTACAAGCATTACGGGGACCGCACGGTGGTGCGGGACGTGTCGCTGGAAGTCTCGCCGGGGGAAGTCGTCGGGCTCCTGGGGCCGAACGGCGCGGGGAAGACCACCACCTTCTACATGGTGGTCGGGGTGGATGCCCCGGACCAGGGGACCATCCGCTGGTGCGGCAAGGACATCACCACCATGCCGATGCACCGGAGGGCCCGGAAGGGCATCGGCTACCTCCCCCAGGAATCCAGCGTCTTCCGGGGGCTCACGGTATGGGAGAACCTGATGGCGCTCGCGGAGCTCCAGAAGATCCCGCGGGAGGAGCAGATCCAGCGGTGCGAAACCCTGCTGTCCGAGTTCCACCTCCAGAAGGTCCGCGGCACCCTGGGCATGAGCCTGTCCGGCGGCGAGCGGCGGAGGTGCGAGATGGCCCGCGCCCTGGTCACCCAGCCCCGGATCATGCTGCTGGACGAGCCCTTCGCGGGGGTCGACCCGAAATCGGTGATCGAGATCCAGGGCCTGATCGCCAACCTGAAGGCCCGGGGCATCGGCGTGCTCATCACGGACCACAATGTTCGGGAGACCTTGCAGATCGCGGATAGGGCCTATATCTTGGCGGATGGGATGATCATGAAGCATGGACTCCCCAACGAGATCGCGGAGGATCCCGACATCCGGCGGATCTACCTCGGCGATCGTTTCAGACTGGACTAATGGCGAATCTCGGACCCAACATCTCTCAACGGCTCACCCAGAGCCAGACCTTGGCGCTGACGCCGGCCATGCAGCTCAAGCTGAAACTCTGGCAGATGAACCTGCAGGAGCTCAGCCAGACGATCGAGCGGGAACTGGAGGAGAACCCCCTCCTGGAGCTGGTCGAGGACGGCGACGAGGTGCCCACCCTGGAGGCCATCGAGGAGGGCAGGGACTCGGAAGTCATGGAATCCAGCGACGCGCCCGCCCAGGAAGGCGCCGAGGTTCCCGAGGGGGCCGACACGGTCGATCTGGGACCGGCCCAGGAGACCCCGACCGAGATGAATCCCGAGAATCTCGAGGCCTTCACGGAGGAAGGCATCTCGCAGGTCCAGGAGACGGACATGGGGGCGGAAAACTCCTGGGATGCGGACATCCCCAGGACCAGCAACCTGCCGGACGACGAGAAGTCGAGCTGGGAGGACCGCCTGAGCAGCGTGGAGACCCTGCAGGAGCATCTCCTGGCCCAGCTCTACCAGACCCTCGAGATGGACGATCCCCGCGCCGTCGCGCTCGAACGCGTCATCGACCACGTGGATCCCAAGGGATTCCTGAAGGTCGATCCCGACCTGCCGGCCGAATCCACCCGGGAGGAGCTGGCCCAGGACCTGGGCATCAGCCTGGAGGAGCTGGACGAGATGCTGGAGATCCTCCAGGACTTCGACCCCAGCGGCGTCGGCTGCTTCACGGTCCAGGAAAGCCTCCTGCTCCAGCTTCGCCACGCCGGCGCCGAGCCGGACGACCTGGCCGTGCGCATCATCCAGGACCATTCCGAGCTGTTGAGCCTCCGCGACAACGCCAAGCTGCGGAAGGCCCTGGGATGCAGCGAGGAGGACCTCGCCGAGGCCCTGACCATCCTGCGCCACCTGCACCCCGCCCCCGGCCGGGCCTTCGATCCCGAAGGCGAGCGGGTGGTCAAGCCGGACGTCGTCGTGCTGAAGGGGGATGACGGCAACTGGCGGGTCTACCTGAACGACGAAGGCGTGCCCCGCCTGAAGGTCTGCCCCGGCTACAAGTCGTTCCTCGCCTCTTCGGAAGCCAAGAACGACAAGGATTTCATCCGCGAGCGCTACCGTTCCGCGCGGGACTTCATCCGAGGGGTGGAGGACCGGAACCGCACGGTGCTCAGGGTGGCGATGTCCATCGTGGACCTCCAGCGGGACTTCCTGGACCACGGGATCGAAGGGCTGCGCCCCATGGTCCTGCGGGACGTCGCGGAGGCCACGGGGTTCCACGAGTCCACCATCTCCCGGGTCGTGAAGGCCAAGACCATCCACACCCCCCAGGGCCTCTTCGACCTCAACTACTTCTTCAGCGCGAGCCTCGGATCCTCCAGCGGCGACGATGTCTCCGCCACCGTGGTCAAGCACAAGATCAAGGCCCTGGTCCAGGCGGAAGATCCCGCCAAGCCCCTGTCGGACGAGACCATCGCCCGCCTCCTCGAGCGGGACGGCATCAAGGTGGCCAGGAGAACCGTCAACAAGTACAGGGAAGAACTGAAAATTCCTCCAGCTTCTCGGCGCCGGCGCCGATGAGCTAGGGAACATGGTTGGGCTTGAAGACATCAGAAATTGCGAGCACGCCTTTCACCGGGCCATCCGGCCCATTCATAAAGGAGTCCGTGATGAAGGTCATCTTCACCGGCCGCCACGTAGAGGTTTCCGACGCTCTGAAGGCTTTCGCCCAGGAGCGCCTGGATAAAATGTCCCCCTACCTGGACGACATCATCGACGTCCACGTCACCCTGGGCGTGGAAAAGCACAGACACCAGGCTGAAGTTTCGGTCAAGACCCGGAGCAGCGAATTCCTGGCGAGTGCCGAGACGGATGACATGTACGCGAGCCTGACCCAGGTCCTGGACAAGCTCGAGACCCAGGCCCACAAGCACACCGGCAAGCGGCAGGCCGCCAACAAGAGCGTGGACAAGGAAAAGGTCGTCCTCACGACCGCCGAAGCTGAATAGCCCTCATCC
>Ga0209099_1001574_pt1 | contig 22414 bp, 9 predicted proteins | sample AD_JPNHW2_MetaG_FD_184430 | JGI IMG/M metagenome (GOLD analysis project Ga0209099, IMG submission 184430) | Active sludge microbial communities of municipal wastewater-treating anaerobic digesters from Japan - AD_JPNHW2_MetaG (SPAdes) (version 2) | ecosystem: Engineered > Bioreactor > Anaerobic >... | reverse complement strand
TCCCAGGGGGGTCAGTATCCCGGAATGGGGGGTCAGCTTGCTCCGGAATGGGGGGTCAGTATCGTCCGGAATCTACATTTGGTCAGAACCGTATTTCGATAGATATAAAATTTTTTTCAAGTATTATGATCCAACTGGTAAAATTGAAACTTTAGAGTCTGGTGGTAGAACAATTTTTAATATTGCAAATATGGCTGACTTGCTGTACTATTTATTATTTTATTTTTATAGTATTTCTTTTCATGATAGCATTGATTCAATTATAAAAAAAGGGAATATTATTAATTATAAATATAGAGGCACATAATCTTATTATCATTTTTTAAATATTTTTAGCTGTAATCTTGGCCGACTCTTTAGGGGGCTTGAACAATTTACGATTCAGCATGGCGTTGAAAAAACTATTAAAATATTTCTTGCATTGTTAACCAAATGCATTTAAATTTGACAAATATTTATTTAGGAACTTTTTAAAACGCTTGAACCGTTTTAAAAGCTTAAATGTGTTAAATTTACCACTAGCTGGAATTCATTATTGACATTAAAAATAAATAATATTGATACTAAATATTAATGACTTGATTGACAATTTCTACGATTTATCATTTATAACCAAAAAGAAACTAATGAACAATAGATGAAAAACATATTCGATTTACATAAGGACATACTTAGAGATTACAAACTTTATATCGATAGTTTTATAAATATTGTCGATAAGAAAATACTTGACACTGTCAGAAAAGATTTTGATTCTGGCAATCTGTACCCCGAACCATTGGTACAGTTCAATCCGTCTTTTGAATCTGGTGGAAAAGTCGAGGATTTGGTAAACGATGGTGTATTGGTAAAAGATTTCAATAATATTTTTTATGACGAAACAGGCAATTCTTGGTCTATATATAAACACCAAACAGAATCTATTATAAAAGGAAATGAGGGCAAAGGTTTCGTTGTTACCTCCGGTACTGGCTCCGGAAAGAGCTTGACATACATTTCCACAATTTTCAACCACCTCTTTAAAAATCCTGTTACACCGGGGATAAAGGCAATTATTGTCTATCCCTTAAATGCTTTGATAAATTCACAGGAAGCAGCATTAACGGGATTTGAAGATAATTATAGAAAGAGAACCGGCAATGGATTACCGTTCTCCTTTGCAAAATACACAGGCCAGGAAAAGCAAGAAACCAGAGATAAAATAATTGCCGATCCACCGGATATATTGCTGACCAATTATATGATGTTGGAATTATTGATGGTTCGAAAAGCAGATGAAGGTCTTAGAAAATCTTTCCTGGAGAATATTAAATATCTGGTCTTTGATGAACTCCATGTTTACAAAGGCAGACAAGGCGCTGACGTTTCTTTACTCATCCGGAGAATTAAATCTGCTGCAACTAATAAAAACATTATTTGCATTGGAACCTCTGCTACAATGGCCACAGGGACAATTGAAGAGCAAAAAAACGAAGTTGCCAAAGTTGCTACAAAATTTTTTGATTCTGATTTCAATCCTGAGAACGTTATTGTTGAATCGCTTACCTATTCAACAAAAGAAGTAATACCAACAAGGGATGAATTAAAAGCAGCGTTGATTGCTGAAATAAAAAATAAGTCAAAAGAAGCAATACTTGAAAATCCCCTAGCAATTTGGTTGGAAAGAACAATAGCTGTAAGAAACGAAGGTGCCAGCAAGATTCGTAATGCACCTAAACCATTAAAGGAAATTGGAGCTACACTTTCTTTTGAAACCGGCATCAGTGAGGCAGTATGTGAGGAAAAAATTATCGAAATATTGATTTGGGCAGAATCTTTAAATATTGAGAGCACAAAAGAAAAAAAGAAGGATACTGTTCTTCCATTTAAGTTACATCAGTTTATTTCACAGACAGGTTATGTTTATGTTACCCTCGAAAAACCGGAAAGCCGCAACATTACCTTAGAACCAAGTCCTTTTGTAAAACTTTCCGAAAGTGAACCGGAGATTCCGGTTTTCCAAACAGTTTTCAGCAGGATAAGTGGCGTTGAATTTATTTGTGTAAGAAAAGAGATTAATAATGAGAATGGACCCAAGCTGGTGTTCAGAGATTTCAATGAAAACCTGAATCCAAAGAATGAGGATGATCTAAAAACCAATGATGGCATTAAGGTCAAAAAAGTCAAAAGCAGATTGCAGGATGATTACAAAGACGGGTATATTCTTCTGGACAAAGGCAATATGTTGGATATAAATGAATTTATTGATTTGTTGCCCTCCTCATGGATAAGCAAATCCGGGAAAATTGATAGTTCAAAAGAATTTTTTCTTCCAAAAGAAATTTATGTTTCACGGGATGGTTCATTCTCTGATACTGATAATGGCGGAATAAAGGCTTGGTTCATGTCGGCTCCCTTAATATACGACCCAACATGTGGTTTGATTTATCAGGAACCAAAACTCAGCGAAAAATCAAAACTCATATCTTTAGGTAATGAGGGCCGTTCCACATCAACAACTTTAATTACACTGCAAACCTTATTGGCGCTCTACAAGCATGGTAAATTGTTAAAGGAGCAAAAGCTAATGAGTTTCACTGACAACAGGCAGGACGCATCTTTACAGGCAGGACATTTTAACGATTTTATTCAGGTGGTTCATTTGCGCTCGGCCATAGAAAAGGTATTACGGGAAAATGATCAACCTCTTACTATATCTGAATTGATTTTTAAGGTACAGGATGCTTTAAAATTACCGGAAAGTGAATATGCCGCAAATCCTTCGCCCAACCCAAGGCGGCCGGATGAAGATAATATGCAGGCATTACGAAATTATATATCATACAGAATAATTCAGGACTTGAAAAGAGGATGGCGGTATATCCTGCCAAATCTTGAACAAACGGCCCTTTTGGAAATTACTTATAAAAATATTGACAATGACTCTGCAGACGATACGTTATGGAATAATATTGATTTACTAAAAGACTGGCCTCCTGAAAAAAGAAAAGAGTTTATTCTTCAAATCCTGAATTACTTCAGAAATATGTATGCTGTCGATTATGAAATGCTGAGATATGAGAACAGACTGCGAATTGAAATCGAATTAAATCAACAGTTAAACAAAGAAAAACTTTGGTCTTTAGACAAAGGTGAAAAATTAGATGCACCAAACTTTCTTTCTGTTCAGGGAGCCGACAAAGCTACAAGAGAAACATTCATTCAAAGTATTGGCCCGTCAAGTCGTTTGGCTCGCTTCATTAAGCATGAATTTAGGAAAGCGGGTACAACACCCCCTAAAGGCGATGAGTATAACTTATTTATGACTAAAATATTGGATGCTTTGGAAGAAGCCCATTATCTCAAAAAGTTAACTGTTAAAGCAGAAAAAGGTGACAAGGATGCTTACCAGTTGATCCTTTCAAAAGTACTTTGGACAAAAGGCGATAAAACTACTGTCATCACTGACAAGACTTCATATATTTCCTTGGATGAAGAAGTAAAGGTCAAACCGCACTTATATTTTCAATATTTATATCAGGAAAACTTCTCTGATCTTCCTAAATCATACATAGCAGCCGAGCACACCGGGCAGATAAAAAATGAAGAAAAAATTGAAAGAGAGGAAAAGTTCAACGAAGGTGTTGAATTAAGCGCCTTGTATTGTTCCCCGACAATGGAATTAGGTATTGATATTTCCTCCTTGAACATTGTACACATGCGTAACGTGCCCCCAAGTCCGGCAAATTATGCACAACGAAGTGGCAGAGCAGGTCGTAACGGTCAGTCCGCTTTGGTTTTCACTTATGCATCTAAAGTATCACCGCACGACAAACATTACTTTGCTGACCCTGTTAAGATGGTGGCCGGTATTGTTCAGGCACCACGAATTGACCTGTCTAATGAAGAACTGATCCGTTCACATATTAATGCAACGGTATTGTCTTTTCTGAATGCCGAAGAGTTTAAGCCTTCTTTGATTGAATTAATTGACATCTCAGGAGGCACTTATAAACTGAAAACGAATATTAAGGCAAAATATCAGGATGTAATTGATTCAAGGTTTTCAGAAATTAAACAATTGGTTTTAAAGATTGTTTCGAGTATTGATCTTAAAGGAATAAAATGGTTTAATGATGCTTGGGTAGAAACTCAGATCAGAACAGTGCCCGATAAGCTGGAAGACGCGCTGCTACGCTGGCGTAAAATGTATTTGGATGCTTTACGTCAGATGAACGAAGCACATGAGATGCAGATTAGCCCGATTATTAAAGATCCCGAGCAGAAGAAACTTGCTGGATTATCTTATGCACGTGCAAAAGATAGAAAAAACCTTTTGGAGAACCAATCGGATAAAAACAAAAATTCAACATTATCCGAGTTTTATACATTCCGATACTTAGCTTCTGAGGGTTTCTTGCCAGGGTACAATTTTACCCGTTTACCCATTCGTGTTTTCCTGGGAGGAAAGGATAAAAATGAATCCATCTCAAGGGCACGCTTTATAGGTTTGAAAGAGTTCGGCCCCAATAACCTGATTTACCACAATGGCGCGAAGTTCAAAGTAAACAGGATAACACCAAATGACGTGTCTTTGGAATTAGCTGAGATAAAAATTTCAAAAGAGACCAATTACGCCTTCCTTGGTAAAGACGAAGGAAAAGGAAAAAATCAAGACCCGATCACGGGGACACATTTTACCGCAAGCAATATTGAATTGCATCAGAATTTGTTGGAATTAGAAGAGGCACAGTCAGAAAACACAGAACGCATTTCCTGCATGGAAGAAGTTCGTACTTCAGAAGGTTATGTTACTGAAATGTACCTAAACACTGTGGATGGATTATTAGATGCTACAAAAATCAAGCTGACAGTGGATGGTGACGAATTAATGAAACTGTTCTATGCTCCGGCTGCAAAACTGATTCTTCTGAATAAAAAGTGGAAACGAGGCAGGGATGACGGCTTTGATATAGGATCCAAAACAGGTTTTTTTAAAACTAAAAAACAATTGGAAAAACCTAACCCCGAAGACCTACCTGTCAACATTATGCTATTCACCTACGATACTTCTGACGTATTATATGTGCAGCCCGTAAAAGCGCTGGGATTAACAGAAGAAGGTGTCATTACAATGCAATACGCCTTAGAAAAAGCAATTGAGAAATATTACAATATTGAACCGGTTGAAATTGATGCCCGCTTAATGGGTAGTGGCGAAAATAAGAACATCATGCTATATGAATCCGCTGAAGGTAGTATTGGTGTATTAAAAGATATAGCAAGGAATCCGGCAAAACTCAGAGAACTATTTTTTACAGCGTACGAAATTTGTGGCTATGATTTTTCGACCAAAGAAGATAAGTATCCCATGCGGCCCAAGGCAAGCTATGACGATTTACTGTCATATTACAACCAGATGGATCATATTAAAATCAATCGTCATTCAATAATTAAAGCCCTTGAATTACTGATTTCATCCAATCCAGACGATACAGTAGGTGGCAGCTATGAAGAAAAATATGAACAATTAAAAAAAGGTTTGCACCATCGAAGCCCTGGTGAAAAGGTATTTTTGGATTACCTTTTTGAAAACGGTTACCGCTTGCCCGATTATACCAATCACAACATGGAGCAGTTTTATGTGCAGCCCGATTTCGTTTATGAAAAAGAAAAGGCTTTAATATTTGTTGATGGTGGAATACATAAAAGTGCAATTATTAAAGCCGATGATGAGAAAAAAAGAAAAACACTTGAATTAGCAGGATTTGATGTATTGGTTTGGGATGATACTTCAGAGCCGGTTGCTTCTTTTATTTCAAGACGGCAGGATATATTTAGAAAAGTTCGTTAGCAATTATGATAGACAGCAAACTTAAAAAGCCGGGAAAGCTTGTAAAATTCAGAGGTAGAAGGTGTGTTGTACAACCATCGTCAGACAATGAAATTATAATGCTTAAACCTCTTGGAGGGTCCGATGATGAAATGATAACTGTTTATGAACCGGTATTGCAAGCTTTTGATAAATTAGAAGATGATCAGTTTGAATTACCTGACAAATCTGACTTGGATAGCTTTCTCACAGCTAAACTGCTCTATGATGCGGCAAGGCTATCATTCCGGCAGGTAAGCGGTCCGTTCCGTTGCATGGGCAAATTGTCTTTCCGGCCTCGCTCCTACCAGTTGGTACCATTGATTATGGCTTTAAAACAACCCGTAACCCGGTTATTAGTGGCAGATGACGTAGGTGTTGGTAAAACCATTGAAGCGCTTTTAATATTAAGAGAACTCTTAGAAAGAGGAACAATTAAAACATTTTCGGTTTTATGTCCTCCTCATTTATGCGAGCAATGGCAAAATGAACTGGCCGACAAACTGGATATTGAAGCGGTAATCATTCGCTCCAGTACAGCAGCTGGCTTAGAAAGGAAAATTGTTGGGGATGATACGTTGAATGTCTTCAATTATTATCCTTATCAGGTAGTTTCTATTGATTATGTGAAAAATGGCTCACAAAAAATGCCCGCGTTTCTCAAAGATGTTCCGGATTTGGTTATCGTAGATGAAGCACACACCTGTACGAAAAATCTTGATTTTAAAAAAGTAAGCCAAAGCCAGCAACGGTATGAATTGCTAGAAAAAGTTGCCAAGAATGATAAGCAACATTTACTTTTATTAACAGCAACTCCTCACAGTGGAAAGGATGGCGAGTTCAAGGCATTGCTGGGCTTAGTTAATCCGGAATTTGAAGATTATGATTTTTCAGACCTCGAAATAAGTGAAAAAAAGAAAGTAGCAACTCGTTTCATACAGCGTAAAAGGAAGAATATAGAAAAATGGCTGGATGAAGAAACCCCGTTTCCTAAACGGACTATGGAGGAATTGCCGTACACGTTATCTTTTGATTCTGATTATTATAAACTTTATCAGGATGTATTAAAATTTGCCAGAGGAATCAGTATGGAAGGCATTACTGAAAACAAAGCCCGAATAAAATACTTTGCGGCGCTCACTTTGCTTAGAGGCGTAATGAGTAGCCCTGCAACCGGTTTTGAAATGCTGCAAAGACGAAAAGCTAGAATTGCAGAGAATGGCGAAATTACAGATGAGGAAGTAAAAGACAACCCTATTGTGGAAAGATGGGATGACCAAAGTGATACTGAACAAATTGAAATTATAGAGCGTGCAGATCTATCTGAAAGTGAATGGAATACATTAAACCACTTATCTCAAAAGGCTGCTCAATTAATCAATGTTGAAAAAGACCACAAGGTTAAGCGGGGCTTGGAGCAAATTAAAATATGGATAAATAAAGGTCAAAGCCCTATAGTTTTCTGTCGTTTTATTACAACGGCACAGTATGTTGCCAAAATTCTAAAAGATCATTTACCAAAGGATGTTGATGTCCGGGCTATCACTAGTGAATTAAGTGATGAAGAGCGCAGGGAGAAAATTGATGAAATGGCCAGGAGTCCTAAACGGGTTTTGGTGGCAACCGATTGTTTGAGTGAAGGCATTAACTTACAAGATAAATTCAATGCTATCCTGCATTACGACTTGCCATGGAATCCTAACCGCCTGGAACAAAGAGAAGGTCGTGTTGATCGCTTTGGTCAACCGGGTTGGATTGATAAAAATGGCCAATATCAAAACACCATTGATGTAAAAGTCCTTTTTGGAGAAGACAATCCAATTGATGTAGTCGTGTTAAAAATAATTATCGAAAAAATTCAACGCATTCAAAATACATCGGGAGTCAGTATTTCATTGGCTGATGATAACCGTTCGGTGATGGATAAGGTCCTGAAAGAAGTCTTGTTGAATCCTGAAAAGGCTCAGAATCGGTTTGCAAAACAAATGCGGTTGGATTTTGGGCCCAGTCCTGAATTGGATGAATTGGATGCAGAAATCACCAATGAAATAGAGTCTGCAAGGGAAAAAGCAGAAAAAATCCGTTCCATTTTTGCACATGAAAGTATCATGCCCGAAGATGTTAAAAAAGACTTGCATGAGGTAGATGAGGCTATTGGCGATGTAGCCACTTTAGAAGCTTTTGTGCTGGCGGCTGGTCAACTACTGGGGGCAAGGTTTGAACCTGTGGTCGGCGGTTATATATTCAAAAAAACCAACATGGATGATTGGATGGCTGCAGTATTAGGACAGGGTGATAAAATTCATATTTCTTTTCAATCCCCCACTCCTTTGGGTTTCCGATATATCGGACGTAATCATCGCTTTGTGGAGCAGCTATGCCACCGCATTATTGCCAATTCATTGGATAAAGAAACGAAAGGCCATAAAGCTGCAAGGGCTTCTGTGTTTAGAACAGATGCTGTGCAAACCCAAACAACATTAATTCAGTTCCGGGTCCGTAATGTAATTCATGAGGTTGACAAACAACACGAAATGGTTTCTGAAGAAATGTTTTTATGGGGTTACGAACAAACACCTGATGGTATCAACACCTTACAGGTTGATGATTGCAAAAAGCTTTTGCATACTTCCAATGCTCTGGACATTAGTAGTGAAAGACAGGAGCACATCTTCGAAAATGAATTGAAACACTTTGAGGAATTGCATCCCGATTTTATTAAAGTGGTGGCAACACGTTCTGAAGAACTGGTCAATGCCCATACCCGTTTTGCAAAATACCTCGGTGCAAAAAGATATGAAGCGGTCACACCTGTATTACCTCCCGATATTCTGGGTGTTTATGTTTTAATTCCAAATCCTATATTGTAAACTGTTATGAATGATTTTAATATTTCACTTCTGGTTTCAGAAATATCCGGTTTGCATGATTATTTGCAACAAAAATCTATTCAACAAGTAAATATTTCTCTTACCATTCGTAATTGGATGATTGGTCTTTACATATTGGAGTATGAGCAAAATGGGAGTGATAAGGCGGTTTATGGTGCTGGTGCCTTGAAAGAATTGGCTGAAAGGTTAAAAAGCAATGGAATAAAAGGGTTGGATGATCGTGCTTTACGTTCATGCAGATCATTTTATCAGACATATCCTCAAATTTGGGGGACAGTGTCCGCCAAATTGCAAGTATCTGATAATCTGTCATCTGAAAAAAGGGGGACACTGTTCCCCATATTGTCATCCCTTGCAAAAATTCCGGATGACATTTCAAATAGTCAGTCATCGGATGTGCAGTCCTTCCCTCCCGAATTACTGCTTTCCAGGTTAAGCTTCTCGCATTTTATAGAACTGATGAAGCAGGACGACCCTTTGAAAAGAGCTTTTTACGAAGTGCAATCTATTAAAAACAATTGGAGTGTCAGGCAGTTGATCCGTGCCATGAATACAATGTTGTTTGAACGAACAGGATTAAGTACTGACAAGGCATCTGTTATTGCAAAGGCAAAAGATGAAGTGGCTACATTGCCTGCCGATACTGTGAAAAATCCCTATTTCCTCGAATTTCTTGGTTTGGAAGAAAAACCGGAATACTCTGAAAGTGATCTGGAACAGGCGATAATTGATCACCTTCAGAAGTTTTTGATTGAATTAGGCCGTGGATTTTGCTTTGAAGCCCGCCAAAAACGCATCACTTTCGATAACAAACATTATAAAATTGATTTGGTTTTTTATAATCGCATCCTGAAATGTCATGTACTGCTCGATTTGAAAGTTGGCGAATTTGACCATGCCGATGCAGGACAAATGAACATGTATCTGAATTACTTTCGCAAAAACGAAATGACCGTTGGCGACAATCCTCCTGTTGGAATAGTACTGTGTGCATACAAAAACGATGCTTTGGTTGAGTACGCTACTGAAGGCTTAGCCCAGGAAGTTTTTGTCAGCAAATACCAAATTCAGTTACCATCTGTTGTAGAATTGAAAAAACTTATCGAAAAAGATTTACAAAACAAAATCGAACAATGAACTTCCCTTCCATAGACATACAAGGCTCCATTATTTCTTCCGATCTGCTTGGAAAAATACGTTCAGAGCAGGCAACTTTTCAGCAGGGTAAAGACTTCAATAAAGATTTTACCAATGCCAAACTGAAAGATGAAATCAGTTCTGCCTGGCAGGATGCCAAAGGCCAGTGGACCATATTCCAAAATAAATTATCCCGTTTAAACCAAGGCGAAACGGGCACTACCGAAACCCGTAACTTCTGGATTGTTCCTCTGTTGGCAAACCTTGGGTATAATCTTAGTTTCAACCGACAGTCGGAAGAGTTGAATGGAAAGCTATTTCCTATTGGATATAGGGATAGCCAGTTGGATGGGTTCCCGGTTTACATCGCAGGTTTTAACGAATCGTTAGATAGACGACCAGAAAACAAACAACTTCGGGTATCGCCACATGCTATGGTGCAAGAGTATCTCAATTATAGTGAACACTTGTATGGTTTGGTTACAAATGGTAAGCAATTAAGGTTATTGAGGGATGCCAGCCGCATCACGCGCTTGAGCTATGTTGAGTTCAACCTGCAAAAAATGATGGAAGAGGATTTGTATTCCGATTTCGTTTTATTATATCGTTTATTGCACGAAAGCCGCATGCCGCGGAAAATTGATGGCGGAGCCGAAAGCATTATTGAAAAATTTCATCAGGAAGGATTAGAAGCTGGCAGCACTATTCGCAGTAAATTAGGTGAGGCAGTAAAGGACACTATTAAGGCGCTTGCCAATGGTTTCATTAACCATCCCGATAATGCTCATTTGCGTATAGCTATGCAAAATGGCGAGTTGAATGCAGATGAATACTACCACCATCAATTACGAATTGTATATCGCTTGCTCTTTTTGTTTGTGATTGAAGAACGTAACCTGGTATATGCAGATAGCAGGACAACAGAAACTAAACGATACAACCAAATTTATTTTAACTACTATAGTTTATTGCGCCTGCGAAAGCTGGCCAAGAAACTGCCTCCGCCCGAAGCTCATCGTTATTACGATTTATGGCAAAGCCTGCTGGACACATTTGCTTTGTTTGAGAAAAAAGAAATGGGCGAAAAGCTGGGCATTATGAGCCTGCAGGGCGACCTCTTTAGCTACGATGCTATTGGTAACCATGTGTACGATTTACACCATTGTCGTTTAAGCAATGCCGTATTGCTGGGTATCCTCAAAGCCTTAGGTTATTTCGAAAACGAAAACGGAGTTATGATAGCCGTGAACTATGGAGGTTTGGATGTGGAGGAATTTGGCTCTGTTTACGAAGGCTTGCTGGAATTAAAATTAAAAATAGAACCTGTTGCAGGTAGCGAAACATACAATTGCACCTTCGATACCAGCAATGAACGCAGTAAAAGCGGCAGCCATTACACTCCCGAAGAATTGGTGCAACCTCTTATAAAACATTCGCTGGAATATTTGATTGAAGATCGTATTAAGCCCTACCAGCAAAAGAAAACCACCAAAGAAAACACCGTTGAATCATTATTGAATCTCAAAATTTGCGATGTAGCCTGTGGCAGCGGACATATTTTATTAAGTGCGGCACGCAGGGTTGCTTTGGAAATAGCCCGTGTGCAAACCGAAGAAGAACAACCCAACCCATTGGCGGTGCGCAAAGCCATGAAAGATGTTATACGCCATTGTATTTATGGTGTTGATAAAAATCCCTTGGCAGTGGAGCTTTGCAAAGTTGCCCTCTGGCTCGAAAGCCACAACCCTGGCGAACCCCTGAGTTTTTTAGACCACCATATTAAATGCGGTGATGCCATTGTGGGGCTGGCACATCGGGAAGAACTGGAAAACGGAATTGCCGATGAAGCCTTTAAGGCGCTTTCGCCAGAAGAAAAGCAATTTCTTGTGCCAGCTCGTAACGAAAAAACCGCTGACGTAAATTACGCAGCATATCTTGCAAAACAAAACAAAATAGAACGGATAAGCAGGGGGGTAAATATTGTTCAACTGAAGGCCGATTTTGAAAAGAATACCGCAAGCTCCGTCAATGAATCCATGTCCGATTACAAAAGCTTTAATAGCCTTCCTGAAAACACACCTGAAGAAATTGAAATTAAAGCAAAAAACTATAAAAAATTTATTGAGGGTAAAGGATTTACTTTTCTAAAGGCTATGGCTGATACGCAGATAGCACAATTCTTTATTCCAAAAGTTCCTGAAAACAAAGATTTATTGATGACTGATGGCGACTTCCGCCAGATATTAAGCGGTTATAAAGGCTGGCAGGATCGTAAAGTGGCCAAGGCAATAGCAATAGCGAGCGAAAACCGTTTCTTCCATTGGTTTTTGGAATTTCCAGAGGTGTTTGCTTCTTCCGACATTGCGAGCGAAGAGAAGCAATCTAAAGGGGGTTTTGATTGTATTTTAGGAAACCCCCCATTTTTAGGAGGGCAAAAGCTTACTGGTAATTTTGGGGATAATTACTTAGAGTGTATAAAATATGAATTTTCACCTATTGGTGCCGTTGATTTAGTTACCTATTTCTTTCGAAGAATTTTCAATGTAATTAAATACCAGGGGTTTCAATCATTAATTTCAACAAATACCATTGCACAAGGCAAAGTACGAGAGTATGGATTGGATGTGATTACAAAAAATGGGGGAACGATTAATCATGCAATTAAAAGTATAAGATGGCCAGGTGTTGCTGCCGTTGATGTTTCTTTAGTTACTATAATAAAACAAATTTGGAAAGGTAAATTTATTCTTGCAGGAAAAGAAGTAAAAACAATTACACCATATTTAGATGATGCGGAAACATTGGGTAATCCTTTTCCTTTAAAACAAAATGAAGGTAAAAGTTATCAAGGAAGTATTGTATTAGGAAAAGGATTTGTCCTAGAAACAAATGCTGCAGATTCATTAATAAAGAAAGATCAGAAAAATAAAGACATATTATTCCCATACTTAAGTGGAGAAGATCTTAATAATAATCCTGATCAAAGCCCTAGTCGTTGGGTAATTAATTTTTTTGACTGGGAAGAGACAAAAGCAATTCAATATAAAGATTGTTATGAAATAATTGAACGTCTGGTAAAGCCTGAAAGACAAAGGTGGGCAAAAGATAAGAAAGGAAATGATATTATTGGAGAATTTGCGTTGAGAAAACCTTTACCTGATAAATGGTGGATTTATGGTGAAAAACGACCTGCTCTGTATCGCGCTATTGCTAATAAAGAAAGGGTCATTGTAAATTCGATCGTCTCAAAATATTGCTTATTTGTATATGAGCCTACGAATATCGTTTTTAGCCATAGAACTGCTGTTTTTCCAATTGAAAATTTCAAGACTCCTTTTTTATTTTCATCATTGCATAATGAATGGACATGGAAAATTACATCTACGCTTGGCGGAACGACTATTAATTATTCAACCTCAGATGTGCTTTTAACATTTCCCTTTCCATATAACCTAACTAAAAAACATGAACCTCATTTTGAAAATATCGGTGAACAGTACCACGAATATCGCAAGCAATTAATGTTGCAGATGCAATTGGGTTTGACTAAAACTTATAATGCATTTCATGCAAAAGAAGTGCAGCAGGGTATAATAACCGCTGCAATGCAAGCGATGGATAAAAAAGCCATAGAAAAACAATACGGCAAAGAGGTGTGGAATTTATGGAACCACCTGCAAAAAACCGAAGGCACTTGCAATATTGAGGAAGCTTTTGAAGGAATTGTAAAACTGCGCGAGTTGCATGTACAAATGGATAATGCTGTGCTGGAAGCCTATGGCTGGCAGGATGTACAGTTAAAACATGATTTTTACGAAGTGGATTACCTGCCGGAAAATGACCGGGTGCGCTATACTATTCACCCGGATGCTAGAAAGGAAATTTTAAAACGCTTATTAGAGTTGAATCATAAGATACATGAGGAAGAGGTTGCTGCTGGGCTCTGGGAGAAGAAGAAAACTGTAGCTAAAAAAACAAAACCAAATGAAGTAAATGAACCTGCCCCCGGCTATGGTGATTTGTTTGAATAAATTTGGTAATGAATAACCTTAAAAACATAAATTGTGAAATTAAAAACAAAAAAACTAATTGCTAGAGAGATCATTTTACTGATTAGTTGTGCCCTATTATCCATATTTTTATTTTTTTGTGTTTTTACTTATAATTGGATTTTCGAATCAAAATCAGGAAAGTTACAAGAAAAAATTACTTTAAAAAATATTGAAAAAAATAATTTAGATAGGATCATAAATTATTTGGCATACACCCCACCTCTGCCAATAGATTATTTGTCAAATGATTTAGAAACGGTTGGTAATTCCTGTGGTGGTTTGGGTGAAGAAGCAATCGGAAAAACTTCGGACTGGTGTGAAGAAAGGCGGAAAGAAATACAAGATCAACAACACAACGATTATTTATATATAAAAAATTTATTAGAAAATCAAAATAATGGAGGTTCCTATACTCGGATTACATATGACAATAGTAGCATATTTGATAGATTAGCCGAATTAAATGCTGAAATTGATGCTCTAGAATACACAAGGTCTTATTATTTTAATAAACTTATAGATTCCAAGGAACAATTGAATTTTGGATTTCGTTCATTCATAATATTTTTGATCATTTTGTATCCATTACGGTTTTTAATTTTAGTTGTAAAATGGGCATTTAAAACTATACGGCAAAAAGAGGAATAGCAGTAGAAAAATACACAAGATAGCTTCGTCATGAGACCAATTCATCAAATAGTGTTTAAAATATTTAAAAGAATAATTGAATTAATAAATCTGTTGGTCTTTTGTTTTTAAAAAAAATTACTTTTATAAGATAAAAACATAGTATAAAATTTAAAATCTAAATTATGAAAACAAGGTATGTAACGATTAAATTCCCTCTAAACAATGAAGGTCCAACAACAACGGACGTTGATATCGATCAGATAGCTCAGGCATATCTCACAGAATGTGATCGTTTTAAGTTAACAGAGTATGACCCAAATTTTCCTATTAATGATGAAGAACATGAAAATAATCAGTTTGATTACGAAAGTTTTGATGAGCCGATTGCAATCAATGTCACTGAGAAATACTTAATCATGACATTTGCTTTTGATTTAAAAGAAAAAGAAGAAAAATAAAGCAGAGTAAAAAGCATTCTTTTTTTTTAAATTACCAAAGGCCTATTTTTATGGGGATGGAGGGGTGTAATCTGATGTATGCACGAATGCTTATAAGCAAAATTTAATAGATACTTTTGAGAACTTATTCCCTGACAAGGCAATTATAAACAGGCTGCTAATTGGCAACTATGATAAACCTGAAAAAATTCATAAAAGACCTTTAGCAAAATTCAAACAGGATATTGTCAGGCAATTGAAACTTATAAAATAATATGAATTTTAATTTTCGAAAGATAAACAATGGAACTACTCTATTAATATGCAGACAGATATAGAAAGATAATATTTTCAATTTATAAGGTTATAGTTGTATATTTATATGAAATATTCATTTGATAATATTTTTTCCATTCCCAACCCTGATATTGTTGGTGAAATATCAAAAGACCCATTAGGTTTTCAGGTTATCTGGTCACATTTAGGTCAGAAAATATTTAACAATCGACTTACTACTGTTGCATATGATATCAGAAATTATACGCTGAATCTGATGCATTATTATGTAATTCGCAAAATCTATTATCAGAAGAACTCCTTGATTGCAGAATATAAATCAAAAGGCATTTACAATAGCGATGCAGAGTTTAAGGCGGGACTAATAATTTACCTGGAAGATTTATTTATTAATGCGGCCTATATTCTTAATAAAGAAAGGAAATTAAGTTCTGTTGATGCCATAGGGCTCTTAGGATTTTTTAATGTTTCCAGGAAACATGATGTTGAAGAGAATGTTTTAATTGAAGCTGATAAAAAATCCGGGGTACTTGTCCGACAAATTTCGCTTGGGGTAAATGGCCGTTATAAAGGCCCGTTCATCAGCCTTGGGCTAGTAAATCGTTCGTATGATTTCTTAAATTCCGATTTGTGGGGAGATATAGAAATACTCTTTCAAAAATGGTCTGAAGCATCTGATTTAATAAAGGAAATAGAACGAGTAATTTATACGGAATTACTACCTTCCGGGAAGAATAGAAGTCAAAAAAAACCATCTATAAGCTTCAACTCATTAAAAGAGAATCGTAAAATTCAATCATTATACTTAAGCTGTTTCGGCAAGCCTATAATAAATAATAACCATATTAAACAATTCTGGAAGAAACAGCTGAACCTTGACAAGGGGGCTGCCGGTGCTATTTATGACCAATTAATTGAAAACCGAAATGGCGAACCAAGGTTAATATTGGAATTAGCAATAAAAAGTATTGACAGCATTGATGAAAAAAATAAAATAATTCAAATTCAGGATATAGAGCCATTCCTATGTATAATGGATCATGCTTTTAATATTCTTTCCTATATTAAAACACGAAAAATACAGCAAAGTGATCTCTCAGAATTATTTGAAAATATTTTTAATTTCAACACTGAAAGGGTTACACAGTACCGAAACGTCCACAAAAGATTAGCTGATTTAATTGATATATTCGAAACAGGCAAAGGCGATATACTTTTGTTTTGCATCAAGCTCAACGCTTATCATAAAACTATAATGAATGAACGTGGCGGTACGGCCTGGCTTGAAATATCCGAAAGAGGAGATGTAAAACATTATTACTGGCACAACGATGCTTTAAACAAGATTCCCATTAACAATCCTAAGTGGATACATGATTTTTATATCCCTACAGTAAAATCAATTTTATACGGAATAGAAGGAACCTGATATGAAAATATATGAAGTATTTCAGGATGTTGTAAATTCTTTGAAAGATATAAAAATCGCATGGTTTACTTCTTTCAATCTTAGTCCTTATTTTGTTGAAAAATATATTCTGCCTACATTATTCAAAACCGTTCCAAAGGACATTATCAATATCAATGACTACGAACAATTGAACGAGCAATTAAAAAGTATTAATGCCAAGTTTTATTGTGATAGCAGGGCGTATGAATATGAAATAAAAAGAACCACCTTTGATTTAAAACAAATAGCTCCTGAAAAAATTGGATTAAAATTCAGAGAGGGTGTTTTTCATCCCAAAGTAATTTTTTTACAGGACATTGAAAATAAAACTTTTCTTATATCGACATCTGCAAATTTAAGTATAGGTGGATGGGGCCATAATAGGGAATGCATTATCGTAAAAGAGGTAGAAGATTTTGAGAATGCAAATAATGTTTTAGACTTTTTTCAAGCTATTGATAAAGGTAATACCTCAATAAATGATTTAAGAAAATGGTCTGGTAAATTATCGCAAACAACAGCTGATTGGAAATTTCATCACTCCATATCCGACTCTTCATTTTTAGATTTAGTAATAAATAAAAAGGATGTATCTCTGCACGTTTGGTCTCCTTATTTCGGATCGGATTTAAAAAAAATCTTTGAAGAAACTGCATTAAGGCAATTAAATGAAATTGTTATTATTCCTGATGTATCTAACGACTACAAAATACGTATCGATGAGACTTGCAGAGAATACCTGAATAAAACCGAAAAAATTACACTTGTAAGACAAGTGTATAATGATCCCATTTCAAATTCTGCATTATTGACACATGCGAAAGTATGGTTAACTGAAAATAGTTTAGCAATAGGCTCATGGAATTTGACTGAAGCAGCTCTAAATATTTCAAACAAAGGCAACAATATTGAAGCAGGGATAATTCAAAATATCAGTGGTTCCATAAAAGAAAAATTTATTCAGGACATTCGATTTAAAAAGGAGAACAACTTTATTTATTCGACAATAGATGAAATTCAAGAAGAAAAATCAAATCTCCTACAGCAATGGACAGAATATTTAGAAATAGTCGCCGATTGGAATTTTCGTTTGTATCTTTTACCAAAATTTCAAATTGAAACACAAAAAAACTTGCTTATTAAGCTTCCCGGGGTTTCTGAAAAAATCAAGTTAAGCTCCTTTCCAACAAGTGGATTAAGTTTCGATGAATACTATAAATGCTTATTGAAAGACAGAGTGTTTGAGTTGTATAAAAACGAAACAATTGTTTATAAAGGAATAATAACCGAAATTAATAAAGAAAGCCGGCCAGCTTACGGATTTGACACAATGTCAGATTATATATCCGCTTGGCTAACCTCAAAACCCGAAGAAAACACAGATACTCAAAACCCAAATTATAATTTAGGTGATGGGGATCCTTCAGATGTTATTAAAAATGGAAACGAAAATAGTGATCCGTATACAGCATCCTATTATGCCATGTTTCTTGCACTCGATAATATTAGATTAAGGATTGATAACATTAGCAATAATGAGAACAGTATGAAATTTTTAGGATATGTAATGCCCGGATCAATTCTACAGCTAAAAGAACATGTAGGAACAATAACTAAAACCACTGATATTTCGCTTGTTTACAAATGGTTCCTGATCAATGAATCAAATTCAATTATAAAGAAATACAATACTGCTATTGAAAAACATCACCTGCAAATTGGATTAATTGATTTAATTGCTGGTATAGATATTTTAGATATTATGCAAAATGCTGATAAAAAAAAGAACAAAAAATGGATAAAGTTTATTAAAGAAAAATGCAGCTATTAATATGACCGAACTTTTCCCCAAAATTAGTCCCGAGAAACTAACAGAGATTGTAAGTTTTGACAGGGAGAATAAAAACTGGAAGTATGACAGTGCCGACAAATCAATGATGGCAAGACAAGCCGAAGGTGCTGCCCAAATATGGAATTTACTCGTTGAAAAAAGGATAGCACTCTTAGCTGATGAAGTTGGGATGGGTAAAACAATACAGGCTTTATCAGTTTGTTCTATATTATGGAAATTCAATCCAAATGCTAAAATTCTTGTAATAGCACCTCGTTCATCTGTTCAGACCAACTGGAAGGAGGAGTATAACAATTATATTTTAACTCATTATAAACTCAAGGATGATGAAGTTAAAACTGCATTCGGTGGAGATCCAGTTAATCCTGCATGTCTTTGTAATAATTTTTACGATTTAGTAGACAATATCCGCGAGAATTGGGTAAGGCTTTTTATATCTAAGACAACTTCATTTAGTTATTTCCTGACTAAAGACATTTATAACTCATTAAAAGGAATTGATATTGATACTTCAAAAAGTATTAATTCTAGGGACTCTTCTGATGCAATTCAGGAAATTGGAAAATTATTTAGACAAAAAATAAAAGATGTTTACAAAAGCGGGAATAATCCTCCATTTGATTTGCTTATAGTTGATGAAGCTCATTATTTCAGAAACAGAAAAGGAAAAAGCCAAAGAGTAATCGCCGCCAATTCGTTTTTTGGAGACTCAGCAACCTCAATTCCCCTAGCCTCTATGGTGCTTTTAATGACAGCCACCCCTAACCATTCGAATGAAAATGATATAAACAACATTGTTTCATATTTTGATCCTGAGCTATCAAAAAGAGATACGAAAGAAATTTTAAAAGAGATTTGTGTCAGGAGATTCCGAAGACTTTCAAAAAAAGGTTTTGTAAAATACAATTACAGAAAAGAAATTCCTCAAAAAGCGAGCTTTAATGATGATTTAAGAAGTGAATTATTCTTTGCCATGTATCAGAGAGAGTTGCTTCAATCTTTAAACAAAAATAAAAACATAAATAAAGATGTTAACCGCGGACGATTATTTACTGGTTATCTTGAAGGAAATGAATTTATTCCAAAAGATGATGAAAATATTTTGCTCGAAGAAAAAAAAGAAGAAAATAAAGGGGAAGCAACAGATTTTACAAAAAGCGATGATTCCAGAATTATAAGGGAGCTTGCAGGAGAATACATTCAAATATATGGCACAAGCCCATCTCATCCTAAGTACAATGAATTAATAAATAATATAAAACCAAGAGTAGATAAATGGAGCGAAATAACATCTAAAAGCTTAGTGTTTGTGAGACGTATTCCATCTGCTAGGGAAATCGCCCGAAGGATAATCGAAGCATATGATGAGATATATCTTAAAAAAATAGAGCAATGCTTAACTTCAGAAAAAACATGGACAAATATTTCTGATTTTAATCGAAGAAAATTCAATAAGGCATTTATTATAACTGATGATGAGGATGAATTAACTGAAGAGAGGGAAGATAATAATGATGAGAACGGCTTGAATGAAGAGTTAGATGAAATAAATATCCCCAAATCCAAAGTTCTTGAAATCTTTATCAAAAGGAACAAAGGAGAAGGATATGCTTCATCTGATTTATCGACTCATGCTTCTAAATTTCGACTTCGTTTTTTAGTTCCCTACAATCGTTTTTCTATTTTCTTCTCATTAGGTAGAGACGGGCTGAAAAAAAGATACGCCTTAAATAAGCTCACGAAAGAAATACAAAAGAATGATAAGAAAAAAGATAATTTCCTATATTCTTCTTCACTAGAAAGAATGTCAAGTTATGATGATAGTTTTAAAAATCTTTACATCTCGAATTTTGAACTTAAAAACAAAGAAACTACTATTACAACTCAGGAATCATCGGAAGAATTAGAGACATTATTTACAATATTTTTTGATTTATTGCGCGATGATGAACATGTCGAATTTTATAAATATTATTCTCAATTTTCCTCATTTCAAAAAGAATCCTTTGCCAATTACATTCAAAAGGGAGTTCTATTCGCTTCTTCTGGAATCATTGATTTATATTGCTGGTTTCTAAAGATAGACAATCATCTTCAGGGACTTGATCTTTATAAAGCATATACTGTTGAAGTCAGAAAAAACCTAAGAAATTCTATTGTTTTTAAACTAATATTCCATAGCGTAAAAACGTTCAAGATATATTGTGAAAAGGTTTTATGTAAATCTGATGGACAAAAACTCTTAACTGAAGATTGGCGTACTTTTAATAATTCTCAGCCGATTTATCCTTACACCGGTGCGACCAAAAGATTATATATACGAAATAATTTCAATACTCTTTTTTTCCCTGATGTTCTAATTTCAACCTCTGTCCTTCAAGAAGGTGTTAACTTACATTATCATTGTAGTAATGTGATTCATTATGGAACAGCATGGACACCTGGCGACAATGAACAAAGGGTTGGAAGAATTGACAGGATGTTTAGTTTGATTGAAAGAAATCTTGATGAAGATACTGATAATAAATCGACATTAAATATTTGCTATCCATATATAGAAAATACAATGGATGAAGATCAGGTCGCTAATTTTATTAAAAAGAAAATGATTGCTGAATCTGTTATTGATAATTGTGGTTGCGGGAACAGTGATAGTGGAAAAGAAATTTCATATGATGATTTTTCAAAGGAAAACTGGATAAATTTCTTAAGAAAACCTACAGATACTATTACAATTAATGACCCTTACCCCGTTAAAAAATGTTTTGAAAACATAAATAATATAAAATTTAATCTTACAGCCGATTTTTCCAATATTTCAAAGACTATACTTGCATCAATTATTTCCTTAGGTTTCCCTGTATATGAACTTGATGATACATACAATACCAATGACAAAATGCTTTGTATTATGGACTCAAATGTTCATGGCGGTCGGCATCAACCTACAATAATTGAGATACATTATGAATCTGAACTATCTGGCTTATCTAAAACTCCAGTATATATTCTTACGCTTAAGACACCTATTTGCAATGAATCATTTTTCAATAACATTAAAAAGTATTTTGAAAATTATGCTGAGGATTACTTATATAAGTTTCAATCTATTAAATTATGTTATGATGATAGTATTGACAAAAAGTCTAATTTAAAATGTTATGCAAAGACTGAACTTCTAATCATTAATGACTTTTCAAGAAATGTTTTAACTTTAAGTGACTATGAATTAAGGCAAAGTTTTTATGATTTAATTGAATGTGCTGATCTTATTGAAAGAACTGCTATTTATAATCAAGATTTAGCACTAAATGATATTTATGAGAATTTAAAAAAAGTCGAAATTGATAAGCATGCAGAGCCTTTACGAAAGGATACATTCAAGGATCGTAAAGGAATAGATTGGGAATATAGTGACGACAATAGATTCATATCCTTATGCACCTTCTATAAGAAGAAAAATAATTTAGAACACTTTAGGGAACTATTAAAATATAATCATGGAAGGCCATTTCTTAAGTTTTATTCTTCAGCCAATAAAATCCACTTTGAAATTAATTATTATGCTGAAGACATACAGGAAATAGAGATGAAAGTTCTAAAGGATTATTTTGATTCTTGTAAATATTGACTATTCCGGAGCAAACTATGCCACCATTCCGGAGTAAACTATGCCAGTGATTCCGGAGCAAAGTATGCCACTTTTTTGGAATAAAATTGAGCCCAAAAAGGCGTAAAAATTTTGCTTTTGGATTAAAATAAGTTGGAAAATATTCGCCGTTGCGGACTGACATTCCGGCATAAAGTAGGCCACTAT
>Ga0209099_1001572_pt1 | contig 22444 bp, 17 predicted proteins | sample AD_JPNHW2_MetaG_FD_184430 | JGI IMG/M metagenome (GOLD analysis project Ga0209099, IMG submission 184430) | Active sludge microbial communities of municipal wastewater-treating anaerobic digesters from Japan - AD_JPNHW2_MetaG (SPAdes) (version 2) | ecosystem: Engineered > Bioreactor > Anaerobic... | reverse complement strand
ACCGCAATAATCGGCCGGGACGACCGTCATGGTCCCGTTCTCCCAGACGGCCACGTTCCCGTTCCCTGCCTCGTTCCAGAGTTTTGTTACGATATCCTGTGTGATCATAGGGGGCTCCTCTTTTTTTATTACCTGCAGATCCCCGTGAAGGTACCTGCAATAACCCGTCAGGACTCCGGCGTCCCGGTCTCTTCCGGGGCCACGCCGGCGACAAGCGCGAGGGCTGCCGGCATAATAAGGATCGACCCAAGGAGAGAGAAGATGACCGCAAACACCGTTGCAAGGCCGAAACTGGAAAGGATGGGGAACGGCGCGAAGAGAAGAGCGGAGAAACCGCTCGCGGTCACCAGGCCCGAGACTGTGACTGCCGCGCCGATCTTCCGTACCGCTTCCTTCCGGGATTTGAAGGGATCGCCTGTGGCTTTGACCTCTTCGATATACCGTTCCATGACAAGGACCGTATATTCTGATCCCACACCGATAGTCATCGAGCCGAGCACGGCTGTCAACAGGTTGTAGTTCTGGCCCAGTGCAATCATGGCAAGCGGGTTCCAGCCGACCACGCAGATCAACGGGATTAAGGGGGTTGCCGCTACCCAGGTGCGGTACATCAGGAGGAGGAAGATCAGAATTAAAATAAAGCCGAGCATCGTCATCTGGTCTTTACTGATCTTTACCTGCTCGGTGAGGCTTGTGTAGAGAGTAAAGTCTCCTGTCGGGGTGATCTCGGCGCCGGCCGGGGGTTCAAGCCAGGCAATATCGTCTTGGACATTATTGACAAAGGCGCACTGCTGGTTGACGGTCATCGACTTTGTACTTATCGTTACGATTGAGGTCGTGGTATCGATCCGGTAGGAGGCCAGCTGATCCGGCGGGATGGTCGCAAGGACCCGGTTGAGATCTGCCTGGCTCGTGGGAAGGATCCCGTTGTTCTTCGACCGGATGAGGGCCGGGAGGCTGTCAATACTGGCGATCTCGTCGTTTTTCTCCGCAAGATACGTACACATCCGGTCTATCCACGTGATCCCGTTCACCGTTGTGGTATCGATCCCCCGGATATAGAGCGGCAGGGGCGTAAAGGATCCGGCAACTGAGGTGACCTTGTCCGAGACCAGCTGGGCCGGAAGGTCGGAAGGTACCATGGACTGCTGCGACATGTCAATGAGGATGTCCTTGTCCATCGAGATCCCGATACCGGCAATCACAACCGCAATGATAAGGACCGGGAGTGCATGATGGGCGATCTTTCCTGCCAGCACTGAAAGATTCTTCCCGTACGCCGGCATCAGCCTGCCGGAGATACCGGCATGCAGGGGTTTGGGGGTGTAATCGAGGAGGTGCGCAAGCGCCCCGAAACCAACGAGTGTCGTTACATAACAACAGGAAATCCCGAGGATCGAGACCGTGGCAAAGGTATGAATCATGGGGATGGGGGTGATGTACATGGCCGCAAACCCAAGAGCCGTTGCCGCAAGGGCAATAAGAACGGAGGGGCCGGTGGAGGTGATCGTTGTGTACATGGCCTCATCCGCACCGCTCTTTCGCCGCTCCTCGTCAAACCGGGAATGGAACTGGACAGCATAATCGATCCCGAGGCCCAGGAGGATCGGAAACGCGGCTAACGCCCCGTCGTTTGCCGGGATCTGTAAAATCCCCATGATGCCGAACATGAAAAAAAGGCCGAAGACGAGCAGGATCACCGGGAGGAACCAGTACCGCATGTTGGAGAAGAGGAGCGCGAGCACGAGTAACATGAGCACGATACACGCGATGATGACCGTCAGGAAAGCGGTCTTCATGGCGTCGGCAAGCTGGATGTTATAGGGGGTGTTCCCCGTCAGCTCGATCGACACACCCGGCGGGAGCGTGGCTTCGTCAATTGCGGTCACCACGTACGGCTCTACCATGGATGAAGTGTCAGATGAAACGCCCTGGTCGATCACCACATAGGCTAGGGACATCTGCTTGTCCGGGAGGTACGTGCTCCGGGTATCTGCGGGAAGGGCGTTTGTGATTGCCGTGACTTCTGCTGAAGTGCCGGGAATGGTCCCGCCGTGGTTCTGGGCAACGATATCCGCGATGGAGACCGCGCTTCCTACATGGTCGATCCGGCGGATCTGTTTTTCGAGAACGAGAAGGTCGTTTAAAAGGTCAGGGTCGGACAGGTCCGAGCCCTGGATTACGAGAATATACGTGTCCTCTCCATACCGGTTATTATACAGGTCGTAGATGATACCGGCCGGCGAATTCTTGTCCAGGTACTGGTCAGAGGATTCCTGCGAGGGAATCATGGTGGCACAAAAAAGGGCAGCAATGGCGAGCAGGACCATCGCGGCAAGAATTGCTTTCGGGCGATGGTTGACCAGATGTGCAACAGGGCTGAACAGGGCTTCCGTCTTTTCCATCACGTATTCCTCGGAACGGTCTTGGATATTATAGCGGCAAATGCATGTGTTCGCAGGGGTCGTTCCCCTTACAGAACTCCCTGTCCGTACTGTGCCTTTGGGTACTTTTTTAACCCATCACATTACTTTTGGGACTTTTATATTCCGGCAGATATCAAATGATGAACTTTATCAGATAAAAAAACATTGAATTGTTAATGACCATCCTCACCCGGTATAATAGTTATGGAATTCTCCTCATGCTGTGCATCCTTTCAGCGCTCTTTGCTGTTCCCTGCATGGCTGGAGAGAGCTACATATCCGGGGGTCCTGATCTGGCGGTCTCTCTTGAATCTGTCAACGAACTGGTCCCCGGCACGACAACCGAGCTCCCCCTTCTCATTGAAAACCGGGGAACGGTTACGATGACGACCTACACACGGTATACGATCCCGACAATGTACATGCCAACTACAGCCCTGGGGGCAACGGTACAATTGTTGCCGGGCAATGCCCCGGTGATCGTGAAGACTAATCCGCAGAAGGTTGGGGATGTTGCCGCGAGCGAAATTGTCCCGGTGTCCTACGATATCGAAGTACCCCAGGGAGTACCGGCCGGCAACTACACGATGCTCGCTCGGATCACCTACCAGTACGTGCCCCAGGCCGTGCAGATTACCTCAACGGATATTACGTATTATTTCAAGGATGATTCGGTCACCATTCCGGTACCGGTGACCGTGCGCCCGATCGTCATGCCTTCTGTCGTCGAAGTCGAGAGCCTGGGACTCCATGCCGGCGGAGAGGGGTATCTCGCTGTGACGCTGAATAATACCGGGCAGGACACCGGCAGGGACACGTCCGTTTACCTTGTGCCATCCGGGGTAAGCCCGCTTGTCCCGTCAACAAACGGCATCTACATCGGAAATTTCCCCCCGGGTAATACCACGAAAGCACGGTTCAAGATCACCGTTGCACAGGATGCCGACCCCACCCAGACATATCCTGTCGCATTGTACCTGACATACACAGATTTTGAAGGAAATATCGTGCAGTCCCCCCTTGTTAATACCGGGATGAACTTTAAGGAGAAGATCCGGTTCCAGGCTCAAAAGGACCCGATCATTATCCACCCGGGAAAAACTGACGTGGTCAATGTCACGTATACCAATGTGGGATCGCAGCCGGCATATAATGCCCAGGCGCGGATAAGCGTGGTCGATCCCTTCACAAGCGAGGACGATACGGCATACATGGGCACCATCCTTCCGGGCCATTCCGCTACTGCCCTTTTCAGCATCAAGGCTGACGGGAAAGCCACGCCAAAGATGTACTCGGTAAATTCAGAGATCCAGTATACCGATCTCAGTAATACTGAATATACCTCTGACACGATCCAGGTGCTCGCCACCGTTGAGAATGATTCCACGCCGGTCCTGCTGCCTGCCGTTATTCTCATACTCGCCATTGCCGGTATAATCGCGTATATCATGTACAAAAAATCGAGAGCAGTATAAACTCACATCCCGGTGGTCGCTTCAGATGATCTCTCCATATTCCCGCACAAGGACCGGTGTTCTGCCACGGGCGGCAAGGATTGTATTAGTCATCCTTATTGCCACCGTGATCTGCCAGGTTCCTGGCCTTGCCATGGAGTATATCTATGGCATTAGTACCGAGCAGCCGGACCTGAAAGCAGATGTGCAGGGTGAGACCGCGTATTTCCCAGGCGATGATTTCACGCTTACTATCGACCTCACCAATGCCGCCAGGGCAGAGATTATGGAGATTGCACCTTTAGAGAAGGGCAATTTCTACAACCCCACTACGGCTCTCGGGGTATCTGTGGTACCGGAAGCGGGGGATGCACCGGTCACGATCCGTAGCCTTCCTGTAGTCGCAGGAGACATTGATTCTTCGGATATTGTACCGGTGACAATCCGGGGCACGGTTAGCCGGGATGCATCGCCCGGCACATCTGTCATCTTCTTAAATATCTCCTACCAGTATGTCTATGCGCTACCGGGGACCAATCAAGATACTACAACGATCACCCCGCTGTACCGTGAAGGACATGACCTCCTGCCGGTCACATTCCGGGTCAAAGGGCAGGTCCAGCCGGTGGTCTGCGGGACAGGATCCCTCAACCTGGTGCCAGGAACGCAAGGGTACCTGAACATTACGCTCAAAAATGCGGGATACGCGACCGGGCGCGATGTCGCATTTATCCTCGTACCGGCCGACAACACCACCTTCCAGCTCGTCGATGCGAGTATGTATGTCAGCACGTTCCGGCCGGGAGACATGGTCACCCTGCACCCGCGGATTGCCGTATCTGAAGATCTCCCGGCCGGGTTCTACCCGGCAAATATCACCGGAGTTTACAAGGACATTAAAGGGATCTACCAGCAAATCCCGACCGTTCCGGTGAGGATTTCCGTTTCCCGGGGAGCGGTGTTCTCGATGTCCGCATCCAACATGACGCTCGCAAATAACGGGAAGCAGACCATCTCCCTTACCTATACAAATAGAGGGGACCGTGTGGCATACGGTGCAGAGGCCCGTATCACCGGCGACCAGGTGATCGTGCCGGAGACGGATACGGCTGCACTCGGGGATGTGGGACCAGGCGATTCGGTCACGGCAGAATATGTCATTTCAGCAGAAAAAGCCATCCCGGGTAAACAGTATGTGCTCGATACTGAGGTCAAGTGCCGCGACAGCCTCGGTGCCCTGATGCTTTCAGATCAGTACCATACCGGTGTTTCGATTGAGCAGCCCTCGGGACTCACTGAGACGCTTTCCAATCCGGTGGTTCTCATTATCCTCGCAGCAGTCATCGCATGCGCCGGTTTCTTCGGACGGACGTATCTTACAAAGAAACAGTAGATCTAGTCCCGTGCAGCATTCAACGGTAAATGTGCAAAGGTACTGGGAAAATTTCCCGTTTATATGAAGGTGAGCGGGAAAGGATACGACCCGGCAAAGACTGCCCGTCTATAAGTTATGGTACCACTCCTCGGCCTCCTCCGCCAGGAAAGTGCCGGCTGGATGAACCCGGGTCCTGACCTCGATTACATCCTCAACCTGCGAACAGATCCGGTCTTTCAAGCCTGATGTGATCCGGTATGCCTCACTGACAGTCAGGTCCGGGGCAGTTTCAATCGTAATATCGACAGAGATTGCCCCGCCGAAGGACCGGATCCTCTGCTCGGATACAAAGCGCACCTCCGGGGTCTCCTCAACAATCTGCTCAATTATGGTCATCGCCTGCATCGACGGGCTCGCATCGATGAGCTCTTTTGCCGCCTGTACTGCCTCGTTTAAACTGTAAATGAGGAGCGCCATCCCAACGATGACAGTCAGGATCATCTGGATGATGGTGACCGAAGGTGCGACGATCAGGAAAATTCCGCTGATAAGAAGGATCGCTGCACTGGCAATATCCAGCCGGATGATCATGGCGTCCATTAAGAGAAGACGGCTGCCGATCTTCTTGCCGGTCTTCCAAATGAACCGGCAGAGAAATGCAAGAACCGCGATGAGAACAAGGGAGAAAACCACCGTCGCCATCCCGTAACCCGCGGGCAGCTGTTCCGGGGGGGTTGTGATGGTATGGTAGAGTATGTGAACCATGCATACGGCAATACCTAGAGCAAAAAAGAGCAGGAACAATGTTTCGATCCGGCGGTACCCGTAGTTCATCTTCCAGTCTGCTTTTTTTGAGCCGACGCGGAGGGTGAAAAGCATCATTACGTCAGGGACGAGCCAGGCAAGGTTGCCGGCCCCTTCAATCAGGAATAGTTTGTTGCGGCTTAAAAGACAGAAGATGAGTTCGGCAAACCCGATGATCGCCGTGACTCCCATGGAGAGCATCATGGTACGTGAGGCAAGGAGAGACCGCTGCTCCTCCGGTATGCTCTCACCGGTGATATCGGATATGTGTTCCCCCGTCAGGCCCAAAATCATGGTATCTTACCCGCAATGCCCGTTTTAAGTATTTGGGAAGAGGTACGGATATATCCCTCGTTTTTCCGGAATGTTCACGTTCGCGTGCCCGGGCAAAAAACCCATTTAGTGGGTATTTTGATGCGAAAAAAAAGACATCACATAAAGGTTGTCCATTAGTATTATGTTTTAAAAAACGTCATACAAATGGATGGTCGATAAAAAATACGAGTCATTGAAGATCGAAAACATCGTTGCATCCGGTGCTGTTGCAGAGTCCATTGATCTTGTTGATTTTTCAGATAAGACCGAGAATTGCGAACTTAATAAGAAACGATTCCCCGGTGCAGTCTATCATATCGCGAATCCCCGGATTGCATGCCTGATCTTTTCTTCGGGGAAGGTCGTAATCACGGGACTCCGTGACGATAAGGCGCTTGCTGACGGACTTGCTATTGTCATCAAATCGTTAAAAGATGCTGGCATTGAACCCCTCAAAGAGCCCCGGGTTGCAATCACCAATATGGTCTGTTCGTACGATCTCGGCAGATACATCAATCTCAACAAGTTGATGATTACACTCAATATGGAACGTGTGGAGTACGAACCTGAACAGTTCCCCGGGCTGGTATTCCGGATTGCGGAACCGAAGATCGTTGTTCTTATTTTTTCATCGGGGAAGATCATTCTTACGGGGGGTAAGACCATCGAAGATGTCAAGAAAGGACTTGACGCCCTCAAACAGAAACTTGAAAGCGTTATGTAAAAGGGGGAAATTTTCTTCTGCTTTTTCTGCAGCACACCTGTGAATTGCAGTAAACGCCGGTTTATTTTGGAATCCTGCATTTATTCTATCCGGGCAAACACAAAACTCCGACGCGGGTCTTAAGGCAGCACCGCCGCACGTGGACAGGTCAGCCGGGGCGCCACTACCGGCACCGGCACGCGTTTGAGGGGGGGTCGGGCGGTGTATTTTCATAATGCACGAAAAGGGGGGACTTGTACTTATGCCCTCGTGATTTTTTTGTATTAACATCAGGGCCCGGGCCGTAAAAATGCAAATATACCTGCCCAACCCCCTCAAACACCGGTCCAAAGTCCGGGCCGGATTTGTGCAGTTTTATGGGGTGAATAGAGGATTTCTGTGAGTCCTGGATGTGAGGGGGGTCGCATGGGTACAAAATCGTGGGGTGGCAGAGATGAATCCCACCGGGTGATACGCTGGTTTTTTTAGATAAAAAATAATGGCCGATACAGGAGAATGACCCTCTGATTTTTTCCGGGAATGAACACGATAAAACTATTCCCGGGAGACTTATGCATCCGGGTTGAAGAGGTCCTTTGGCTTTTTGCATGTACCAAGACCTTTACATTTGTTAAAATACGTCTCGCCCCAGATCCACGGCTGGTAGTTCCAGCACATCTCGGGTTTTACCATGTGGATCCCGCAGAGGTACCGCTGTTTTGCCACGCGGCGCAGGAACGGGCAGACCGTGACATATTCTCCGGTATCAGGATTGCGCATTTCAAAAAATATCGCGTTCCCAAGGTCTTCGATCTTGAGTTCGACACACTTGACCGGTATGCTGCCGTTCTCCATGAATGCAACAAACCAGCGCAGGATATCGGTACGCCCCTGCTCCATCCAGATGTACATGTTTGCCGTTGTCGGCGCAATGCCGGGACCGAAGATCCGGCAGCAGAGCCCGCACTGCTCGCAGGGCTCGTCCTCTGTTGCTATCGCATCCATGAATTTTCATTCACTGTTTTTGCCGTCATCGGGATAATATCTGCCGATATGGTTTAGACCGGATGCGGGCACCGGGTCGGCTCTTTGCCGGATACTACCGGATATGTTCCCGTTCCCACGAATGTATCTTTATGATTTACAACGAATGTCCGTATCCCGGATCTCAATAATAACAGGCGTCCCGGTACCTCCGCGTGCCGGTCGTTTCATGCCGGCATCCGACCACAAAACTCATGGAGGGTCCGGTACCAGTATAGTATTGAAGTGTGATTCTCATGAAAGGGAAACCGGTGATTCTGGTATTCGTCCTGTGTTTACTCGCCGTCTTTGGTCTTTGCATGCCCGCCGTCATTGCAGCGGCTCCCGCAAGCGACGGGCAGGCACAACCAATGATAACAACCACCGAACTCAATGTGACAAATGCATCCTTTGCAAACGCAACGATTCCTGCAAAGTACCAGGTAACACCCACACTCATCCAGGTTGGGATCAGCACGAATGATACTGACTTTGCTGGTCCGAAAGGGGAGATGGCAGCGGTTCCACGGACCATTGGTTTTTCAATTAGTCCTGAACTGCTTGCGATCGTGATCGTTATGATCGCAGCCGTGGGGATCAGCGCATGGTATCTCCTGAAACGGAAACGGAACGGGGAAAACAAAGAATAAATCACCGAAATTTTTCGCACGCTTATCCGCTGAAGGTGTTGTCGTCATGATATGCCCTGTTTTTAAAAACCGCAGGAATTATCTTATCGCCGGAGTGGTCGCCGCTTTTGCATTCTTTGCCCTCTGGCTGCGCCTCATTCCCTTCTTTTCCATGGGAACCACGGACATTACGAGCATGGTGGCGATGGACGATCCGTTCTATAACCTCCGTCAGGTAGAACTGATCCTCGCACACTTCCCGAATTACGGCTGGTTCGATCCGATGACTTACTATCCGTACGGAACGACAATCTACTGGGGGCCGCTCTTTCCCACGATCATCGCATTCGGCTGCCTGATCACCGGGGCGGTCACACGACCGGAGATCATCGGGACCGCTCTTCTGGCAACGCCGCTCATCGCAGCGGCCATTGTAGTTCTCATGTATTTTGTCGGTAAAACCTTCGGGGACTGGAAGACCGGCCTCCTTGCTTCAGGGTTTACCGCGGTTATTTCCGGGCAGTTTTTTACGGTCTCAATGTACGGGTACATCGACCACCATATCGCAGAAGTCCTCTTCTCGACCATTTTTTGCCTGCTGTACTGTTATGCTCTCCTGTCGGCAAAGGATGCAACTATCGACTTTAAACATTTCCAGAGTTACAAAAAAATCCTCCTTTTGGCATTTATCGCCGGCATCGGCTACCTTCTTGGCCTCCTTGTCATGCCGACCATGATCCTGTTTGCCCTGATCGTGGGAGTATTTACCGTCGTCCAGTTCATCGTTGACGCGTACCGCGGCCGGCCCGTGGAATATCTTGTCATTATCAATGTCACGGTTTTTGCCACGGCTATCCTCGGGCTGTTGCTCTTCGGGTTAAAGGATCCGGGAATCAGCCTGTCCACCTATTCCATCGGCCATATCTACGCGTACCTTGGCCTTATCGGCGGGACGGTTGCATTGTACTGCCTCTCACGATACCTTGCCGGGAAAAAGAGATGGTACTATCCCGCAGTGCTTGCCGGATGCGCGGCTCTTCTTGCCACGATCCTCTTTGTCGTGGCCCCGCAGATCTATAACCTGCTTATCAGTTCCCTCTTTGCCTTTTTCGGCCAGCAGCCGGTAACCCAGACGGTACTTGAAGCCATGGGCTGGTCGCTTGAGAAGGCCTGGAGTTCGTTCAACTACGGGCTTCTCCTGTTCGCCGGCGGTGCGCTGCTGCTTGTCTGGAATAATTATAAAGAGGAACGCTCCCACCAGGTTTTTGCCCTTGTCTGGGCAGTAGTCGTATTCGTTTCCACGTGGCAGCACATCAGGTACGAATATTACCTTGCGGTAAATATCGCGCTGCTATCAGCGGTATTTGTCGGGTTTGCCGCTGAGCGGGCATGGCCGGAGATACGGAAAATGATACCCCGTATCCCGGACAATCCCCGTTCCACGGAACCCCAAAATAGTATAACCGGCATTTCCCCCCGGGAAAAGCAGCAGAAAAAAACCGGCCATGCCCAATCCCGGGACTATCCGGTCCTCGTTCTTTTTATCCTCGTCGCTCTAGGTGGTATCCTCTTCGCATATACCTCTGCGGCGAACAATTACACCGGCATATCGGGTGTTGGTATCCAGGTGATCCCCGACTGGAAGGAGTCACTTGAATGGCTGGGGAACAATACCCCTGATCCGGGAGTGCCATACCTTGGACGGTACGATCAAAAGACATTTGAATATCCCGCGCAGTCGTACGGCGTCATGTCGTGGTGGGACTACGGGCACATGATCACGTATATCGCAAAACGGATCCCGAACGCAAACCCCTTCCAGCAGGGTGTGGCAGGCCAGAACGGCTCGGCAGCATTTTTCGTTGCGACCTCGGAGGATACTGCCGATGCGATCCTAGACAACGACGGCACCCGGTACGTGGTAACGGATATTCTCATGGACAATGGCAAGTTCCCGGCGATGGCAACGTGGTATAATTCATCGCTTGCCGCCGAACCCTATATGAAAACGATGCTTATCCCCCGCCAGGATACGACCGGCAGATATGATTCGGGGTTGTTATATACACAGGACTATTACCTGACGATGGTATCCCGGCTTCACAACTTTGACGGGTCGATGACAAACACGACCGGGTGTTATTACATAGAGTATGCCGATGGGGATGTCACCAACGTCTCGCTGCCGGTGATAACGAATGCCGTATCGATGAACATATCCGCCGCCCGCGAGCGGGCCCGTGAATATAACCTGAACGCGCAGAAAGGGTACCATGCCGCCGTGCTCGGGACATCGGTCGTCCAACCGGTTGATAAGGTCCCGGCTCTCCGCCATTACCGGCTGATCCACGAGTCTCAGACAAACGTGTTCAATTCTGCGGTTGTCGATGTGAAGTATGTGAAGATCTTTGAATATGTCAAAGGAGCGCACATTATGGGGAACGGGATTATCGAACTTCCGCTGGTCACGAATACCGGGAGAGCCTTTACCTACCAACAGGAAAGCGTCAATGGAGAATTTGTCGTCCCTTACTCTACGACCGACAGCGCGTACGGGATTACGGCCATGGGGAAATACCGGATCTCCGGTTCCGGACAGGAATTTGAGGTGCCGGAATCCGCGGTCATTCAGGGGTTGACTATAAGGTAAGCGGGAATTTCACACTAGGAAACAAATTTCCACGGAAGCACCAGAAACGGGGGTGCAGTACCCGTAACCGGGGAATTCCCGTGATTTTTATGGCTCTTCTCCAATTTTAGGAGGATTTTTTTTTAGTTTTTCCCAGCTAAAAAATCCTGGCCAAAAATCATTAGTTCCATGAACTTCTGTCGCTGAAGGCGGATACATCATCTTTACTGCCTCATCTCACAGAGGTGAGGAGGAGCACGACTCAATGGGTGAGGAGCGAAGGGGGTTGCAGTACCCCCCGTAGCAACAAAAGTGCGGGGGATAAATTGATAGATTTTGGATGGCACAAAGTATATTTACAATTACAAAAATTTTCAGCCAAGAATCTGTCTGAATTTTAGAACTCTAAAACCATAAATCAACCAAATTTTTGGAAATGCGAGTTGAATTATCCTTTTTGCTCATTTGAGGTCATCTCAAATCGGGAGAAGAACCTCGATTATTATATGACTGAAATCATCTTTCCGGTAACCATTCCTTGATGTTAACCGGCAGAAACTATTGTTGTTCGAGGTCGCGACCCTTTGTATGATACATCAGCGAGTGGTTGTACGTACTCCAGTAAAGTATAGTCAAGAACCTTGAATCTACGACAAGTTGCAAATGTGAAATTGAAAGAATGCGGTCGAATCTGTAAAAGGGGACGTTTAATCCGTGAAAACAATCACTTTTGTATTAAAAGTGAGGTTCTTGACTATAATCTCGATTATATTTAACTGATGCCCGTGGCGTTATGCAACAGCCACATTCCTACAATCCATTCCATTTTCCCGTACGATCTTCACCGTCCTGATTAAAGTTGTGAGGGAGAAACGGTTAAAAAACCGGCATAACTGCAAGGACACAGGTAAAAAAAATCACCGGTTATCAGGCAGCCGGAATTCTCCAGGCCCCCGCAGGTACCAGGATCACAAACCGGGCGCCTTTACCCGGCTCGCCATTCTCGGTGATGGAAAGTCCGGTAATTGATAAGATCTCGCGGGAGAGGAAGAGACCAAGGCCGGCACTTTTGCCAAATCCCCGGGTGAACAGCCGGATTTTATCCCCCGCAGATATCCCAACCCCGTCATCTTCGCAAATAATTCGGAAATTCTCCCCGTCTGTTTCACCGGTGATGGTAATCCGGGTAAGTGTCTCCCCATAGTTCCGGGCATTACTGATAAGATTGAAAAAGACTTTTTCAAGCATGGGGTCGGCATACACCTCACAGGGAGGGACCCTGACAATAATCTGCGCCGGTCCCGTATCAGTCTGGTACGTGACCCGTGAGAGAACACGGGTTACCTCCTGCCATCGCGGGATCTCGACGCCAAGGTTCTGGTATTCCCGGGCAAACTCGATCTGTTGCTGGATTTTTTTTGTTACCTGTTTTTCCTTTTCCACATACTCTGCCTGCTCGCGGGTGGTTGCGAGCGTTGCACTCATTTCAAGAAAACAGTTCATGCCTGTGATTTGGTTGAGGATATCATGCCTCGTGATATTTGACATGAGGCTGAGTTTCCTGTGGGCATCTTCAAGTGAAGTTTCAGCCCTTTTTCTCCTTGTGACATCCATAAGGATAAGCAGGCAGCCATTTTTTTTTTGGAAATCAGGATTGAGCGGCATACAGTATGTATCGTAATACAGCGTCGTACCCTCTTCCCTGGTAAAGGCAATCTCAACAGGGCCGCTGACCGGTTTTCTCTTACAGAGTTCAGAGAATGTTGTGCCATGGGGCAGGAACTCGTCTACATTCCGTGCAACGAGTACACGGGCCGGGGATGCAAAGACCGTTTCAGCCGCAGGATTTACCTCAATGATCCGGCCTTCGCTGTCGGTAACCACGACACCATCCGTTATTGTCCGGAACACCCGGGAATACGCAACCGGCGTGAGTGAGAAAAGCCGGTACTTAAGTATGCCAAATGCCACGATAATGCCCGACAGGGTAAACATCAGGGGTGTAAAATCCTGCCCCGGGAAAGGTCCGAGAGAAAATACGTACACAATATTTGCTCCCGCCGGGATGACACAGGCAAGAAGGAGGAGGGCCATCTGGCGACGGTAAAGATCGTACGCCGTCAGGAACCCGCTGATCACAAGGGCAAGGCCGAGTATCGAGAGCGCATACGAATACCCGACATGAATCCAGAAAAGCGGCCCGTGCAAAAAGATCCAGACCACGAGTCCGTTCTCAATGACCGGCATAAAACCCGTATAATAGAGATGGTGCAGGGGGTTCGTCAGCACGAGAATGATGGAAAGTGTCGGAATAATAAAGAAGAGGGGGATGGTTTTTTTCGTGAGATACCGGGAACCTCCCATGTAGTGCAGGACAATAAAGAACCACGCTACCGGGACAGTGACAATTCCCGGGTATTGAAGGCAGACAAAAAAGTATCTCTCTGCAAGCCCGGTGCTCATGATCTCCCCGATAGTGCCGGCTGTCCAGAGGGAGGCCGCCGCCATCAGGAGGGTAAAGTAGGGAGCAATGTCGGTCTTCCAGTTCCGCCAGCTGACGATGGCCAGTGTCGCCGTGATGCAAAGCGACAGCACAAACAGGATGAGAACTGGAGAGAACTGGAGGCCCATGAAACACCAAAAAAAATATTACGTTTTTATGAGACTATCGGAATACTATCTCATTTCTTTTTGAGGGTTGAATATTTTTTGTATGAATTACTCACGCTTTTTATAGTGTCCGGAGTTTCTCCCCAAGCTTTGGCAGAAAATCTTTTTTACGCGACATCACGCCGGGAAGCCGGGCCGGCAGGTGTTTGTCAAAGAGTGCCAAAAGGAGTGCCGGGTCGCCGGCCCCGTAGAGATCGCTTGCATTTTCCAGAACATTAGTGAAAAGCGCAAGCGAAAGATCTGCTTTGGAGCCGGCCCGGCTCCTTTCGAGTACGGTTGTAATTTCGGCGTTCCGTGCACGGTTCCACGTAAACGAGGGCACCATCACCTGCGCGATCTGCACGGTTTTTTTTGAAAGGGTAAACATCTTGGTATCCCTTGCAAGGAGCGCATCGAGCGACATGCCCGAGAGATCCATGCCCCGTTCAAGGAGCGCAATCCCGAGCTTTTCCGGGTCTTCTTCGGCTATCGGGGAAAGGTACCTGATTGCCTTCTTGTCCTGGTGGGTCGTCGTCGACATCCGTAACGATAAGGTGTCGGAGAGGATGCCGCAGAGGAGGACGCCGGCAACCTCCCGGGAGGGGGAGAGACCGGATTCCATAAATTTCATGGCGATAATCGTCGAGGTCGCGCCCACCGGATCGTTGAAGAACCGGATCGGCTTTAAGGTCGTGATCGCTCCGAGCCGGTGATGGTCGATGATCTCGACTACGTCTGCCTCCTCGATCCCGGGGACGGCCTGCGAGGCTTCGTTGTGGTCGAGCAGGACAACCGAGCGCCGCACGTCATCGAGTAGCGTCGTTCGTGTCAGCACACCGGCGAGTGTCCCGTCGCCCGTGACAACGCACGCGGCCCGGAACTTCGAACCGGCAACAACCTGCCGGGCATGGGCAAGGGTATCGGCAAATGTCAGGACCGGGACATTGCTCTCCATTAACTCGCGGGCGGGAAGCGAGAGGTTGATCATCTTCCCGACCCCGAATGCATCCAGTTTCGTGGAGAGTACCGAGACCCCGCGCTGCTGTGCGGCAGTAATAACCCGGTCGCCGACCGGTGCCCCTTCCGCGATGATCAGGGCTGCGATCCCGGCCGAGACAAGGGCGAGCTGGGCCGGTTCGTTGTCGCCGACCACTGCGATGTCTTTTGCGGTCATCTTCGCGAGCGTGACATGCAGGGCATCGATGGCGATGTAGACCCGGCCTTCAAGGATCGGGTGGGCCGAAACGATAACTTCCGCGCTCAGGACCCGGGCGAGCGTTCCGATCGGTACCGGCGTCACCGCGAGCTCGGCAAGGTGGAGGGTCCCGATATACGCATTTGCAAGCGCGTGCTCGCCGATCATCCCGACCGGTTTTCCTGCCGCATCGGTGATGACGACGTTTCTTATCCCTTCCTGTGCCATGAGTGTCGCTACGTCCACGGTCGGGACGTCCTGTGGCAGCGCAAAGACCGGCTTGTACGTGATATCGGAGAGCCGGGGCTCGACCGATGGCATATAGACCGGCTCGGCAATGCCGAACCGTTCGAGCATGAACCGGGACTCGGCATTGAGTTCACCGCACCGGGCGGGGACGTACCGGCCCGGCTCGGACCGGTTTTTAAAATCCGCATACCCGATCGTGCTTGCAATGCTGTCCGTGTCGGGCTGGCGGTGGCCGAAACAATAGATCTGGTTCATATAAAAACCCCTGATGGGTAATGCGTACTGTTATTGGAATAACTGAGGCGTTCGGGTTCATAAGATCTGGCAGGAACCGGTGGAGACGGATCTCCCCGTCCAAACCATTATATCCCGATATGTCCCACTTGAGAAATAGTTCGGAACCGAACCATAAATATGACCAGCCTGTTTAATTTTTCATCGCACTGCGGAAAATCACGGAGTTTACTTGCGCTCTACATTCTCCATACGCTCCAGAACCGGCAAAAATCCGGGTACGACATTCTCCGTGAGATTGAAGAGTTGACCGGCGGAGCGTGGGTCCCAAGCAAAGGAACCCTGTATCCCCTGCTCCACCAGCTCGAAGCAGAAGGGCTCATTACGGCAGATCCTGCTGCCGGGAACCGGGCTCGGACCGGTTTTGCGCTGACTCCCGAGGGACGTGAGACCCTTAAAAAAATTGTGGCGATGAGCGGGGAGCACCACAAGAAGCTGGCGCACTTCCGGCATCTTCTCCTTGCGATCTTCGGTGGCGGAACCAGCCCGGAGATGGGGCTTCTCTTTGAGATACAGATGCTCGTTCACGACATGCCGACCGGAACCGAAAAAGAGGTTGGGGCGATCCTTGAACGCTGCCGCGAGGAACTAAAAAAGGTGTGATCTGATTTGACAATCGCAATACATGTCACAGATCTGACCCGGCGCTTTGGCGATCTCGTGGCCGTAGACCGGATCAGTTTTGAGATCGTGCAGGGCGAGATCTTCGGTCTCCTTGGACCAAATGGTGCCGGCAAGACCACCACGCTCTCGATGCTCTCGACCATGCTCGAACCTACATTCGGCACCGCCGAAATCATGGGCATCGATATCAAAAAAGATCAGGACGGTGTCCGAAAAGCGATCGGGATCGTCTTCCAGGACCAGAGCCTTGACGAGGAACTGACCGCGTGGGAAAACATGGACTTCCATGGCCGGCTCTACCGGCTCCCAAAAGAGATCCGGGAGCAGCGGATTGACGAACTCCTCAAACTTGTGGAACTTTCTGACCGGAAAAACGATATCGTCAAGACGTTTTCTGGCGGGATGCGACGGCGTCTTGAAATTGCCCGGGGGCTCCTGCACCACCCACAGGTCCTGTTTCTTGATGAACCAACACTCGGCCTCGACCCGCAGACAAGAAATCACCTCTGGAAGTATATTGAGATCCTTGCAAAAGAGAAAAATATCACGATTATCCTCACGACACACTACATGGAAGAAGCGGACCGGCTCTGCAACCGGATCGCGATCATTGACCACGGAAAGATTATCGCGCTTGACACGCCCGCACAGCTAAAGGATTCGATCGGCGGTGACGTGGTGACCATCCAGTCACCGGACACAGAAAAGATCGCGACCACGCTGGTCGCCCCCTGGATCAGCAGGATCGAATCACATGATGATGAGGTAAGGATCACTCTTGTAAACGCCGAGCAGCATATCAGCACGATCGTGACACGCCTCAATGAGGAAAAAATTCCTATCACGTCCATCTCTGTTCACAAGCCGACGCTTGAAGACGTCTTCCTCTCATTTACCGGAAAGACCATCCGGGAGCGGGATGCGGACAGCAAAGAGGCGATGAGGATGCATTTCAGGATGATGAGGCATTGATCATGGAGATCATCTATACAATCTGGCTGCGGAGCATGAAGCGGTTCGTCCGGTCCAAGAGCCGTATTTTCGGGAGCATTGCGATGCCGCTCTTTTTGCTCCTCTTTTTAGGTCTGGGTCTCAACTCGGTAGTCAATGCCTCATCACTCGGGCAGGAATACGTAATGTTCCTCGTGCCGGGCATGGTCGCGATGAGCGTGCTCTTTTCCTCGATCTTTTCCGGTCTCCAGATCATCTGGGACAAGCAGTTCGGATTCTTAAAAGAGACGCTGGTCGCGCCGGTGTCCAGACTTGAGATCATGCTTGGTCAGACCGCGGGCGGGGCGACGACGTCGGTCCTCCAGGGGCTTATCCTCATGGTTTTCTCAGTCTTGATCGGTCTTCGCATCCAGAACCCGGTCGGATTTTTTATCGCGCTCGCGTTCATGATTCTGGTCGGGATCGGGTTTACGGCATTCGGGATAGCGATTGCATCCCGGATGGAGGACATGACCGGCTTCCAGCTGATCATGAACTTTGTTATCTTCCCGCTCTTCGGCCTCTCGGGTGCACTTTTTCCGATCAGTTCCCTTCCCGCGTGGCTCGTGCCGGTTACCCTGATGGACCCGCTTACCTATGGCGTGGAAGGGATCCGGTTTGGACTGACCGGTGTCTCGCAGATAAACCCGGTCGTGTGCGCTGCGGTAGTTGCCGGGTTTGCGGTCGCTATGACGGCGATAGGGGCGTATTTGTTCCGGAAGATTTCGATATGAACAAAGATCGGGCCGGGTAACAGGGACTCGTCCAGCCGGGTCCGGGGAGCGATATGTTTAGGGATTTCCTGAACAATGTATACGATCTGGTGAGATCATTGAACGATGAAATCATTGTTGTAAGCACACCGTATCTTTCGGGTTACCGGATCACAAAGACACTGGGATTCACGTGGGGTCTTATTGTCCGGAGCAGGGGCCTTGGCCGCAACGTCACTGCATTCCTCCGCTCGCTTGCCGGTGGCGAGATCCATGAATACACCCAGCTTTTAAACCAGTCGCGGGAAGAGGCACTCGTGCGTCTCAAGGATCATGCACAGTCCATGGGAGCCAATGCGATTATCGGCGTCGCGTTCGATTCGTCAGAGACCGGTGGCGCCATGACCGAAGTCCTTGCATACGGGACAGCAGTTGTGGTCGAAAAGGACACGACGCCGACAAGCCCGGTCAGGCTCGAATAAGAAAAAACGGTCGATGCTGTTTCAGGAAAACCCGGAAACCAGCAGGTGGGATGTGAACCACGGAGAAATTTTTTTGTTTTTTATCGCCAGCAAAAGTAAGTCCTTCAATCCGGATATAACGTTATCCGGCTCGTCTGTGTGACAGGGTTTGGACCGTTCCCGGGCAACCTTTTTTTTGGTTACCGGCGTTTATCAGAATGGTCCGGCAGGGAGACACTAAAACGTGAGGGGTCACGTATTCTGACAGCCCCTGAGCGCCCATACGTTCTTTCATTTTTCCGTAGAGCGGACCTCAGTTCTTTTTTCTTTTTATCGGAGCGTCCTGTTATCTTTGACTTTAATGAGGTTTTTGAAATTTCACCATCCATGACCTGAGCATAGTGCTCGTTACACAGGACAATGATGGTACTTATAGGGTCATTCTCCTTTCTGTACTCGGGGAGTGCGATTGGGCTGAGCAGGTAAATTTCAAGTTGATCGGGAGGTATTTTAATATCGCAATACTCGCAAGTGCCGACCAGTTCCTTAATCCGTCTCTTTGTTTTCAAGGTTAATGCCATAGGGGTTTTTGGCGGATTGTTTTTCTTGGTTCAAAATCTGCTGCCATCAGATTCTCCCAATTTTCCCGGTTTTAACAGGATATAGTCAGTTCCCGCTGTCGTTCCAGAAATGAAACGACTGCGTGTTTGAAAATGCGTTTTGTATGGTCCCATCTTGTATTTTGTTATTGTATGCGTCCACAATTTAAATTCGCTGATTAAATCCCGGGAACTTCCGGGGGACACTCAAAGAGACACAATGATTGAAAACCATTTTATTACTGGCCTTTTTTTAAAAAAAGTCCGGCACCGTAACTGACTATTTTTAAAAATAAGTCCGGGTCCCGGGCTGGCAATTCCGGGAAAAAATCCGGCTTTTGGAGGTTCCCCTGCCATGATGAACGGGCTGACGCCGTTCCCTCAAATCCCCCGAAATATTCCCCACATACATAATCCCGCACGATTAATCATCTCTTTTCTCAATCCGGGTCGTTCTACCGCAAGATATAAAGGAACGGGGTGCATAATCACGAACAAGAACAGGAGGAACAAAACACCGGAGAAACAGTTACCGTGTAAAGGCAGTTTGTATCGCAGGCGAACTTGGGTAGGAAAAGGTGATAAAAGTTCATCAATCCGCACACATACCTGCCCGCTGGATCGGTGTTGACCTCAACACGACCGGACATGCGGCAGTCGCCGCCGACCCGGACAGCGGGAAGATCCTGAAACTGGGGAAAAACACACACTATGTCCGCAGTAACTCCACCAAAAACTGCACGAAACTCTACAGGGAAGGAAAACTCTGGAAACTAAAAAAAGACAAAAGCCATGAGCGCAAAGCGTTCAAGGCAGCCATAAACAGAATCTCCCGGCAGATCGTATCCTTCGCAGAATCGCTCGGCTCGGGTATCAAGTTTGAAAAACTCTTCTCCAGCCGTTACTCGCACTCTCACGATGCTGCGGGTTTTATCGAGTTCTCGTTTGGGAACGGATCGTTCTTCTCGCTCCAGCGGCTGGTGGAAAAACTGGCGCTCCGCCGGGGCATCCCCGTCATCTACGTGAACCCGGCCTACACCTCGAAACGATGCAGCCGGTGCGGAGGTATGGGACGGCGGAGCAGGAAGCGCTTTGAGTGCCCGCACTGCGGGTTTGTCGCACACGCTGATGTTAACGCCGCGTTCAATATCGCACTTACATCCCGCCGGTCTGCGATCCAGAATTTCCGCGAGGAAGAGCAGGAGGAACGTGTCCGACTCATAAAGAAGGAGATGCGCCGTCATGCACGCGAAGAGATATTTACTCCGCATCTAGGTGTTCCCGGTGTCGTGGCACAGGCACCGGGCGGGAACCTGCTTGCAGTGCTGCAATAACCCGTGTCGCATGGGACCGCTTGGTCTTCTTTTCTTTTTTGGAGAGTAACAAGGCGCGGGATTTTACCGGTTTCGGATTTTAGTATCACATTATACTATAAATAAGTACCTATTTAAAATTATCAGAAACTTTTAGTTTTTTGACAATTTAACGAAAATTCTGGATTTATTCCCTAACTTATCAGTAAAAAAACGCAACGCATAAATTTTATACCGGCAAATAAGCGGTTTGAATGTGAGTGGCATGCGTGCTCTTCCGAACCGGGTTTCGGGGAGCAGGCTCGCAGGAACGACCGGATGTATTCAATCCTTTATGTTGATGACGATGAGGCTTTACTTGCTGTCAACAAGTTACTCTTGGAAAACACCGGGGATTTCTCGGTTGACACCCTGTTCTCGGCACAGGAGGCACTCGAACGGATACCCTCCGTCAAGTACGACGCAATAGTGTCTGACTACCAGATGCCGGGGATGGACGGCATCGAATTTTTAAAATGCGTCCGGATACGCCATGGCAACCTGCCGTTTCTCCTCTTTACCGGCAAAGGCCGGGAAGAAATCGTGATAGATGCACTCAACAACGGGGCTGATTTTTACATCCGGAAAGGACCGGACATGAAAAGCATGCTTGCGGAGCTCAGGCACAAGCTTCTCAATGCCATAGAACGCCGCCGGACCGAGACTGCGTTAAACGAGTCACGGCAGCTCCAGAACGATATTATCAATTTCCTCCCGGATGCGACGTTTGTTATCGATACGAAAGGAACGGTCGTTGCCTGGAACAATGCGATAGAAAAAATGTCTGGAATTAAGAAGACAGAGATCATCGGAAAAGGAGACTACCTGTATGCGATTCCTTTTTTCGGGAAACCGCGACCGATCCTTATCGATCTCGTCCATGGCGATTATCCGGAGATCGAATCAGGCTATTCTTACTTTGGGCGGCGCGAACGGGACATCCATGCAGAAATTGTCCTTCCCCTTTTTAACGGGAGAGCGAATGTGTATCTCTGGCTCACGGCAGGGCCACTCTATGATCTCAGCGGGAACCTGACCGGGGCAATAGAATCGATCCGGGATATGACTGAAATCCAGAAAATCCGTCATGATCTGCAGATATCCCGCAAGATGAATCATGATTTTGCCGAGATAATGCCGGTGGTCATCTATGAAATGGATCTTTCGGGTACCCTGACATTTGTTAATTCACTTGCTTATGAGTGGTTTGGTATCACACAAGTTGATTTTGACCAAAAGATCTGTATTTTTGACTATATTTCCCCGGAGGATCGCGAGCGGGCGGCACGAGATATCCGGATGAGCATCACCGGAACAAAAAGCATTGGCCATGAATACAATCTCCTGAGAAAAGATAAAAAAATATTTCCCGGTCTCATTTATGGTTCCGCGGTCATCGATCCCGGTACCGGAAAGTGTACCGGCATGCGTGGGATCATCACCAATATGACTGAAAAAAAAGAGACCTCCCGTGCACTTTATGAAACCCGGGAGCGGTTGGAGATGGCACTTAGATCCGGAGATACCGGGGTATGAAACATCAGCGTCCCCAATTTGAAGATAGACCGTGTGGATGAGGTTTGCCGTACGCTCGGATATGATGCAGGATCAGAATGTTTTACCCTTAAATCCATCTTCCGACTATCCCACCGGAAGATGTTACACGGAGTCAGGGTTTCCTTCGAGGCCCCGGTTAAAAACAGACCGTTTTTTTAAACTGATATACGCATGCTCTACCGGGATAAAACCTGGAAATGGTTACTCGTTCAGAACAAAGTGATCGCATGAGATGCCCTGTCAGTATCACCGGAACAGTCAACGATATTACCCTGGGAGAATAGCGAATAACTTTCCAAAATTTAACACCAAAATCCAAATCTCGTAAATAAAAGAGAATTAAAGGGAGAGAATGTCTGGATTTGGTTTAAATGGTTCCCAATTTTCTTGTTTTATCAATTGG
>Ga0209099_1001571_pt1 | contig 22445 bp, 17 predicted proteins | sample AD_JPNHW2_MetaG_FD_184430 | JGI IMG/M metagenome (GOLD analysis project Ga0209099, IMG submission 184430) | Active sludge microbial communities of municipal wastewater-treating anaerobic digesters from Japan - AD_JPNHW2_MetaG (SPAdes) (version 2) | ecosystem: Engineered > Bioreactor > Anaerobic... | reverse complement strand
AACAGTTCTCGAGGACGAATCACAGCTCCCCTCCGACATACATGAATATGCCCAGTTTGTACTCGACACGAATGATTACAACAATATAGGTTCAGCCTATAATGTTTTGAGTACCAGAGTAAAAGAGTACTTTATAATTGATCACCACCAGGACAGTGACCAGAACAAAATCGATATAAATTTTATAAAAGTAGAAGCCGCTTCCGCTTCAGAGATAATTTACGCCATAATCGCGCACTACAAAAAGGAACTGAATTTTAAAACCGCACAGGCTCTGTTTACCGGAATTGTATTTGATACAGGTTCATTCAGGTACCCGAAAACAACTTCAGAAACATTTAAAATTGCATCCCATCTTGTAAGTTTTGGAGTTGATCCGTTTAAAGTTTACGAGAATCTGTATGAAAGTAATTCTCTTTCGAGCTTTCAGTTAAGAGGGAGAATTCTGGCATCAATGGAAATTCTTGAAGACGGGAAAATGATCTCCATGAAGCTCACTCCGCAGATGGTGATTGAAACACACGGTTCATTCTCCGAGGGAGAGTCTACAATCAACTCGCCTTTTACAGTAAAAGGAGTGGTCGCAAGCCTTCTGGTTAAGCAGGATGTTGACGGACCGGTAAAAATCAGCATGAGAACAAAGGGGAATCTTGATGTTGCAGCGCTGGCCATAAAAAACGGCGGAGGCGGCCACAAGAATGCCGCCGGATATAAAACAAAACTCCCCTTTGATGAAGCATTTGAAAAAGCTGTAAAAGACATGAAAGAATTCTTTAAATAATACCCTTCAGATCAATTTTAGACTCAACCCTCGCTCCGGCAGATGCCACTGCAAGCGATGCAGCGTAACTTGCGATTTTACCCGAGATTTCAATACTCCTGCCAGAACTAAGTCCATAAAGAAATCCTGCAGCATACATATCCCCGGCACCATTAGTATTAATAACATTTGTTTTAACAGCATCAACTTTCACAATTTCATTTCCCGATTTTATAATACTCCCTTTTGCTCCGAGTTTTACTATTGCTATATCGGAAAAGCCGGATAACACTTTAAGAGCCTCTTCATCTCTTTTCCCTGTAAATGCTGCAGCCTCCTCTTCATTGACAAAAATAATATCAGCAAATTTTTCAGCAACATCTGTAAAAATATTTTTTATTCTTCCCACCAGCGCAGGATCTGCAAGATCTACAGATATCAGAGTTCCGCTCTCTTTTGCTACCTTCATAGACCTGTAGCAGACATCTCTTAAATTCTCCGGCTCAAAAAGATAACCTTCAAGATGGAGAATAGAACTGTTTTCCATAACAGAATAGTCTATTTCATCCGCAGAGAGTTCAACAGCTGCACCAAGGTGAGTAGCAAAAGTTCTTTCCGAATCGGGTGTGATAAAAGTAATCGCATGGCCCGTCATCCCCTTTCCTTTACGTATAAAAGAAGTTACGCCCGCCTCAACAGTTTTGTCAATATAAGTTGCAGCATAATCATCAGAGGCCACCCTCCCGATGAATGAACACTTACCTCCCATCATAGCCATTCCGGCTATAGTATTAGCGCAGCTTCCTCCGGGAGCGACATGAATCTTCATGCTCTGTAAAAGTTTAAATATCTCCATGCTCCGTTCTGCATCAACAAGGTGCATCTCACCTTTTTTTAAACCGAGTGAACTGATAAAGCTGTCATCAACCTCAACCATAAAATCAAGTAATGCCGAGCCTATACCTGTAACATCATAAACTGATTTTTTTAATTGCATTTCTTACCTCAAAAATTATAATACATCAATCGGACCTTCAATTTCACCGCGGATAAACTGTTTCGAATATTGATCGATCTCACGGAAAAATTCTTCAGTTTCCATATAGCAGACAAATTTACCTGAATATAATAAGGCGATTCTGTCAGCGGTTTTTTTTGCTACTTTTAAATCATTAGTCACAACAATGGATGCAGTACTTAATGAGCTTTTTATTTCAAGCAGTAAATCTGCAATTGAATCGGAAAGTATGGGATCAAGGCCTGCCGTAGGATCATCATAAAGAATTACATCCGGCTGCATGCAGACTGCCCTGGCAAGCCCTACTCTTTTCTGCATACCTCCGGAAAGTTCCGATGGGAGTTTACTATCCGCACCCTTAAGACCAACCCTCTCTATAGCGGAACTTACTCTTTCATTTACTTCCTCTTCAGGAATACCCATTCTTCTCAGGCCGAAAGCGGTGTTATCAAAAACATTAATTGAATCGAATAGTCCGCCTTTCTGAAAAACATATGCCATTTCACAATGCTGTAATTTTTTGTTATCCGTTTTTTTATTCCGGTTAAAAAGCTCCTTAATATTTCTTCCATTTATCTTAATCTCTCCCGGATAGTCCCTGATAAGACCGGCAATAGTCTTTAGCAAAACCGATTTACCCGAACCGTTTTTACCCATAATTGCCAGAGTTTCCCCCTGATTTACCTGAAACGAAATATCATCAATAATAACTTTACCGGAGAAAGATACTGAAAGATTTTTAACACTTATCATTCTTACACCATATTATTAAATAACACTATCAGTACTGATTCTTCAGGTTTTCCTGTATAGAGTACAATATATTCAGGTATGAAATATACCGCTCTTCATGGATAACGCCATCTTCCACAAGCCGTTTTACCTCGCATCCCGGTTCATGGTCATGGGTACACGGCCTGAACCTGCAGTTTAATCCTGCTTCGCGAAAATCATCAAAATAATTACCCAGGTCATCAGGTTCAATATCAACTAAACCAAACTCTCTGACACCTGGAGTATCAATCAGTTCGGTGCCGTCATCAGCTCTGACCATTTTTACATTCGTAGTTGTATGTTTCCCTTTACCTGAACTCTCGGAAACTTCATTTGTCTTTAAATCTACTCCCGGATAAATACGGTTAAAGAGAGATGATTTTCCTACACCGGAATAGCCGATAAGGAGTGATCTTTTCCCGGATACTTCTTTCTTGAATTCGCTCATTCCTTTTCCGGTCAGTGCACTGACAAATTTAATATTTATATCTGCTCCTTTATAATATGAACGGACATACGCGGATTCACCTTTCTCCATAAGATCAGCTTTGTTTACACATAGAAGAACAGGAATTTTACCTCTTTTACTCCGGATAATTATTCTGTCAACGAACCTCAGGTTTAATTTCGGGTTTGTGAATGCCTGTACCGCTATGACCTGATCCAGATTACACGCAATTATATCCTCACGCGAACGGACCCCATCCTTACGGGTAAAAGTATTCTTCCTCTCCAGGACTGATTCGATAATTCCAAGCCCTTCTTTGTTTATTGAAAGTTTAACAATATCCCCAACAGCTACGGGATTAGAGTAATTACTCGAACCTGTTTTCATTTTACCGCGGAGGACAGAGTTAACCTCCCCCCCGTCAAACAAAACAGTATAAAATCTTCCAAAAACTTTTACAATTATTCCTGTCATTTTCCTCAAAAAAAATTAAAGTTTTAACATCAATTAGCCGATAAGATATTTATAAGTGATGATGTGATAATTCCCTCCCGTTCTTATCATGTCATTAACTTGACACTGCAAAAGAAGAAGGCAGGATAGCCGCCCAGCTATTCTGCTTTCTTTATTTAATTTTCTTCAGCAGGAATTTTATCAAGAATTACAGGTGTGAACTCATGTAAATCACCAGTGAGTCCTCCAAAAATCCCGGCACCCACTACTGTAAATTTAACCCTGTACATCATTCCTTCATGAATATTAATCAAATTACCGGAGAGCTCTGTTCTTTTCGTTTTGCCGGAAATATCAAATTCAACATCTACATTTTCAGAATCATAAAAAACAATTTTTTCGAATATCCTGTCTAAATATTTAAGCCTTAGATTTAATACAATAGTATTATTTTTGTAATTGTCAATATTTACAATTATCTCGGAAATCAGCGGATTTCCATTATCTGCTGAAAAAGATAATGTTGTAATTAAAATAAATAATGCTGTAATTAATTTTTTCATCTATGCCTTTAAGAATTTTATTCAGTGTATATTAAGCATGGGAACTAACAGTAAACGTGTCAATTATATTTGACGCATGTATATAAATTTAACGGGACGGTTCTGCAGAAGTATATTTTTAGTAATAGAGGTAAATAACTGGTAAAACAAATACGGATGATTGTTACTCACTTATCATGATTGATATCATCAATTAATTTGCCCAGTTTTTTATTTTTATTAATCCTGTTATTAATAACTTCAATAACAAGCCAGAAAATTACAACTACCCAGAACATATTTACTATTTGTGCCATAATTTCCGACCTCCTCAATACTATTATATTAAGCAATATTCATGCCATTATTTTCAAATAAATTTTTATACTTAACCCCTGATTATATCAGGAGTTTCTATATATTTTTATTATTAAAAAAATATATTAATTTTATCGGATGGATAAATGCGCACAAAGTGTATCAATTTTACTACAACTTCCCCTTGATATAAATTTAGATTGATAGTAAAGTATATATAGTTAATCATTGTTCATTTTAAACTTTTAAGGAATGGCGTGCTTCATTCAGCTTTAAAGTTCGAATCTCTGCCATAAAATGCATTCCTGCCCTGCTCCGGCAGAAGGCAGATTACAGTTTTAAAAGTATTATGAAGCTGTCAGGTTATTGTATTAATTTTAGAAAACAATATTTCAATGGAAGTAATAGCGATAAAAATTTTGAGGTACGATGAAAATAGATAAAGAAAGTATTATGAAAGACCAGCGCGCGTGGATGATTAAAGAACATCTGATCGCACGAGGTATTGCTGATAAAAAAGTACTGGATATTATGAGCAATTTACAACGGGAGAAATTTGTTCCCTCCAAATATATGGTTGATTCATATGGTGACCACCCGATACCTATAGGGCATAACCAGACAATCTCACAGCCTTATATTGTTGCCTTAATGAGTGAACTATGTGAATTTAAGGGCGATGAAAAGGTTCTTGAGATAGGATGCGGCTCCGGATATCAGGCAGCGATTCTTTCAAAACTTGCAGATAAGGTTTTCAGTATTGAGAGGATAAAACCTCTTGCTGAAAATGCGGCGCGTGTCCTTAAAGAACTGGGATGTGAAAATGTAAAAGTAATGCATAATGACGGGTTCAATGGACTTATAGAAGAGAGCCCATTTGACGTCATCATTCTTACTGCAGCACCTGAAGTGATACCCATATCTCTCATTGACCAGCTGGCGGAAGGAGGGAGACTTGTAGCCCCTGTTGGCAATACAGTGCAGCAGCTCATCAGACTAAAAAAAAATAACGGAAGCATAACAACTGAAACAATTACTTATGTAAGTTTTGTGCCCATGGTCAAAGGCTATAATTAATAATTGACAAATTTTAAAAAAATAAACCTCTTTATTAAAATGAATAAATTAAGATCAGGTGTTGCTATTGCTGTATAATAAAAATGAAAAATACCCTTTCCTGAACGAACGGTTATCAAAAGAAGCTCATATTGAAGAAGTATTAGCTGAAATTGAAACAAATCAGAGAATCTGGTTAAAAACCCATACCGGTGAGCTTTCCACAGTGGAGAGCCTTAACGAATCGAGAAATATCAAAATGCCTCTTACGCAAAAGCGGCTGATGAATATTCAATATCTCATTGACCTTCTGATGAAAGATCATCCGTCAGAGATTAAACCTGTATATTCATTTAAATTTATTATAAATCCCGAGAATAAAAATCTGACCATCGAAGAAAAAATGGAAGTCACTTTCATGATGAGAGAAAGTGATCACAGCCAGTTGCAGGCCGAAAGAGATAAACAATCTGCTGAAAGTCTTATCGAATTACTTGTAAGTTTCAGGCTTTTCAATCTTACCAAATTATTAAAAAAAGCAAAAAACAGAAACCACCTTGCAATGATTGTCAAAAGTCAGCTGGGTACAAATATTTTCACCTTTAAAAATTTTTCACTGGATAAAAACGGGCTTGAACTGGTTGAAGATTACTGTTTTCACAAGAATAATTATGACTCAGTAAAAAATAAAATTGATCTCGACGGGATTAAACAGGTAATAACAGCAAATGAACCCGCAATAGACCGCCGCCTTAAGAATTTTGGAATACTCAATTCATCAATCAGCGATTACCGGGACAATAAACTTGAATATATACTTAACATTCTTACAGGTGATCTCGCACCCTCAATAGAAAAAAAAAGTATAGTAGAAGTAAAAAATTTTAAACACTTAAGAGATTGCATTCTAAAGGTGGACAAACTTCTGGATCCTGTCATTATGCTTGATGGAGAAATGATGAAACATCTTGAGGAAAATTTTATCACCACCGAAAAAGATATAATTTCACTTTTTGAAAATATGACCGGCGATTCACTCGCCAGATGGGAAGCAGAAAAATCCGCTTCAGGTAAAATAATACTTCATCCTTATAATAATGTTAAATATCTGATTGATCCGTCACAGTTTCTGGATAAATATGAAACTTTCACTAAATCAATTATTTACAGCGAGGATAGTCCGGAAATAAGTGAAAGCCAGCGTGACAGCAAAATTTTTACAACGGATATGCTCACGGAAGCTGGTAATAATATACTTAAGAAAGAACAGACTGCTTTGAAGCTTTTTACAAATGAAGATAGTATACAGAAACTAAGACTTCTCATTAATGAATATCAGGATTTTAAAAGATCACTCATAGCAATGAGAAACGCAAGTAAAAGTGATTCAGAAGAAAAAACAGGAGCTTCTTTTCTGGCAAGAATAGCAAATTCTATAATAATGCTTTTTACCAAAAAAGAGAAGAATTATGCTCTTAACCCGGCAAAGAAAGGATCAGTCAGAGCTAAAAAAACGAAGACAGAAATATCATCTGAAACAAGAGATCTTTATAAAGAAATTTCTTTAAGAAAATCCCCCCTTCTTCCAATTTCTGACTTTATAGAAATAAAGCCTGACAACGAAAGTAAAATTGAAAAATTAATAACCGAAATGCGGAGTAATAATTTAAAAATTATCATTCCGATTTATAATGCAAGACAGATGCTTTATGCCCAGAGAAGTAAAAAATATCTTTTATCAGATGTTGAATATCTTATGGTGGACCCGGAAAAAGCGTCATCACCGGAAAGTATAAGAGATTACATTGATTCAATTACCGGGTATAAACTTAAAGAGGATACTATTTCTGGAAGCGCCCTGTTCAGTATAGAGAAATACCTTATGTCAATATACAGGCAAAACAGGGCAAAAATGAAACGTGATAAAAATAAATAGAAAGTACGAAACTATTCAGCTCCGCCCATACTGCATCCTGAACATCCCTGGCACGATGACGGTGTGGTTTCAGAACCGGGATTGTCTTTTTTTGATTTGTAATCATTAACATAAAAACCGGCACCTTTGAATATAACTCCGGCTGAATTGAAAACTTTACGTACAGGCTTGCCGCACTTAACACAGTCCTTAACAGGTGCATCGCTCATTGATTGAAATACTTCAAACCTGTTTTTACACTCAAGACATTCATACTCATATGTGGGCATGGTATCACCTCAATTTAATTTGACTCATAACAAAAAATCATAACTTCTTAAAATTCACTGTAAGTGTTTTCTCTCTTTACTTTATACTGTAAAGGGAAATTTTAATACCTGCTTACAGGCAGTTATCAAAAACCTTTATACCATGCATTAAGTCAATAAAAAAATCGCTATAAAATACGGGGATTTTCAATATTTCCAATTGTGTAATTAAGCGCTGTAAGAGAAAATTTATCTTTAAGATAGTAAATATTCTCTTTTTTCATTCCAATGAACTCCTCTTTCATTTTATCCGGTATTATAATAGATATATTCTTTTCGGCGTTGCCGGCATCAATTGAATTTTTAATAACATTTTCAAGGATTCCGCGTTTATATCTCGATTTTATCATAAATCCCAACGCTACATGATATGGTCCTGCGACAACATTTCCGCCGCTGAGATCCATCGGATGCAGCCCCATTCGTATAACATTAATACCCTTTTCAATAAACATTCCGTACATTACAGAACATAAATCAACCGCACCCTCAATGGTTAGAGGTACAAATTTATTTTCATTAAACAATTTCTCCATCGCTGTATCCTTTAAAACCACAGCAGGATAAATTCGCACATCATCCGGCAGCAGTTCAACAGTTCTGGCAGCAGAGTTAATTGATCTTTCATAACTATCAGAAGGAAGTCCCGGCATGAGCTGAATTCCCACCCTGAACCCGGATTCCTTCAGCAGCAAAACAGCATCAGTTACATTTGCCGAGCTATGCCCTCTGCCCGATGCCTCAAGTACTTCGTCTGAAAAAGACTGGACTCCAAGCTCGACTGTCTCTACATGATATTTTTTGAGAATCGCCAGCTTCTTCCTGTCAATATAGTCAGGGCGTGTAGAAATTCTTACAGAGTCTATTATTCCGCGGTCAATGTAGGATTGAACTGCGGAAAGATATTCTATCTGTTCACCTGCCGGGATAGCAGTAAAACTCCCTCCGAAAAAAGCAATTTCAATCTTTTCAACCGTTTCAGGTATCGCGGAAAGATAACTTTCAACAGTTCCATGTAGAGATTCTGAAGAGACTTTATCACTTACTCCGGTTACTCTCCATTGATTACAGAAAACACAGCAATGAGGGCATCCTGAATGAGGGATAAATACAGGTATAGTTATCTGCTTTTTAGACATTATATAAAACTTAAAGATCACTCAGGTTAAATTTCCAGTATGGCCCTTCTCTTACGAAGTCGAGTGCGATTCCGCTTTCAGTTTTAATGGAAGCACTGTTTCCCTGGATATCAATTGATACAATACTCTCTTTGAAATACCTGCCAAGTTTTACGCCTGTTGCATCTGAAAAAAAATATAAATCAACAGCTTCGGATGGTTTCAAATCCTTTAGTTTTTCCTGCGAGTAACCGTATTTTTCGGAGAGTATTAAAAGCTGATCACTGTGCATTTCTTTTATCAGCAGATTAAGTTTACTGATCTTGCGCAGGCTTGATTCGCTCAGGCAATTAACTATTTGCTCACTATCGTTCTTTTCGACGGCGTATTTAATTACATTAAAAGATTGGAAAGGAGTCAGAAGCCCGTTACTGCTGCACGACATCAGGATTCCGAGCACGACCGGTAAAAAAAATTTCAGGATATGCATACATATCCATTATCAGTTTTATCAATAATCATGTTATCAATAAGCCTTGTAGTTCCCCAGAATGCGGCAACGGCTACGACAGCTTTGCCTTCAATTTTTTTTATGTAGCTCAAATCTTCGTATCTCACCATTGATACATAGTCGATACTGTCGGGAGAACCTTCCTGTATTACTGATCTTATACTATCAGTAATTATCTTAACATCTCTCTCTCCTGAATCAATAAGTTTTCTGCATGCCTGAAGACTTCTGTTCAACGCCAAAGCATCCTTTCTTTGTTTTTCATTTAAGTGTTTATTTCTGGAACTCATTGCAAGGCCGTCACTCTCTCTGATTATTGGCGCCACTATTATCTTAATAGGAAAATTTAAATCAAAAACCATCTTCTCGATGCTGACCACCTGCTGGATATCTTTCTGCCCGAAAGCTGCAACATCAGGCTGAACAATATTAAACAGCTTGCTTACAACAGTGAATACGCCTTTAAAGTGGCCCGGTCTGCTTGCACCGCATAAGTTGTCAGTAAGCAGGCCTACATCAACCGTTGTTAAATTGTTTTGATACATTTCTTTATCGTCCGGAATAAAAAGAAGGTCAACTCCTCCTTTTTCAGCCATTTCCATATCACGCTCAAGATTTTTAGGGTATCCATTAAAATCATTAAGATCATTAAATTGAAGTTTATTAACAAAAATACTCATAACAACATATTCAGAATTTTCTCTGCCGATCTTTACCAGGCTTATATGTCCCTGATGAAGAAAACCCATCGTCGGAACAAATCTTATTATTTTATCCTGCCTTTTTGCAGCTTTAACTTCCGCTCTCACATCATCTATTTTATAAACAATTTTCATAATTACGCTCTCATAATTTATAATGTTTATTCCGCAACTTATCAAAAAATGACAGTGAAATTCTTTCCCGGCACGCCTGCTACGCGACGGGAAACATCTTGATATCCGGATTCTGATAAGTTACATTATTTTCATTGACTATATTTTTTAAATAAATTATTATTCAAGATATTTTTTTGTTATCCAAAAAAAATGACTGTTTGAAACTAATGCGGTTTCGTTATTGAATTACATCGTTTTTATATTCACTTATTCCAAAAAAAAATAATAAAGATAAAAATTCAGTAAATTATATCTTCACAGATCTATTCATAATAAATATAGAGGCTAATTAATGAGTATTACTATTTCCAACAAAGCTATGATACTAACAAGTGATGAGAACCTGATCCAATTGATAAAAAATATACTTCTGGAAATTAATGTCGATCAATATTCTGAAAACAATTCTCTCTCATCATTAGCATCAATAAAAAAAAGATTGCTTGAAGAGGGGAACCTCTCTTTTTTAAAAAAGGATGTTCTTACACTTATTCAGCAAAACGGTTACCCGCTCATTACTGTTATAGACATTAAAATTAATCCGGGAGCAGAAGCAGTACATGAAAATTTAAAAATTCTCAAAACTCTTTTATTGTCATACATCATCATTATGCAGAGCGAGCAATATAAAAATATTTCATGCAATGTTTCAATTCTTATGGGAAAAAATGAATACAACCAGTTTAAAATTACAAATAAACACCCGCAAAATTTTCTCAGCATTTTAAAAACAAACGACGAACGTCTTAACAACATCATTCACGAGTACACCACTAACAGCGAAAAATTTAAAAGAAATTTTAACATATTAATTACTGACGGTGAACAGGAGCCTTCTCTTATAAAATCAGAACTTATTCTTTTCATCAACATGATCAAGTCAAAGGAAAAACTAAGAGGCAAACTTGTGCCGGATAAACCTGCTCCAAATGCCGGGCCGAAAATTGACGCAGCTCATCCGGCGGATATTGTTTTACGATCAGGAAAAATCTGTTTTAAAAACGGTGATACCCCTTATGAGTATGATGATAAATTAAATCTGAACGAGAGAGAGATCTACATATTGGGAAACTTCACAAGCTATACACGGCTGGATGTTATTGACAGATTATTACATCTGATAAGAACAGGCTTCGGCGATGAAATGAATTTAAAAAAAGGAGACCTGTTTATTATAAACATTCCGAATCAGAGCATAATAGATTCAACTACACCGATTACGCTGGCACAGCTGCTGTCAAAAGAGCTGCAGGACTATAAAAATATAAGAATAAAAACCAGCCCGGGACATTACAAAACAATGCAGCAGTCACAAGGATTCAGTATGATACAACGGAATGTGATAATAACAGATGTATAATACCGGACTGAATTGCCGGGAATAAGCTGCAGGATTCAATCATATCGGGTAAAGGAATACCTTACTGAATCATGCCCGACGAGTTTAGAAATATCTTCAATAAAAACTTCAGACGGAAAAATATTGAATGCTGAATGAGCTCTGATAGTTTTCGTTTCATTATGATCTTTAACATGAAAAAATAAAGGGCAATTCCCTTTGTGCTTTTCAATCACTTCTTTTATTTTAACAATTACATCATCATCAACTCCAAGAGAATCAAGTTTAATATGAATTGCCGACGCAGCATCACGCCGTACTTCTTTGAGTGATTTAAGGCTATTGGCCAGTATTTTTTTTGGTTTATCTCCTTCCATTTCAACCCGGCCGGTAACCATAACAGGTTCGCCGCAGTTGATGAGAGTATCGAACTTATCAAGCACTTTTGCAAAAATCAAAATTTCAATTGATCCATTAAGATCTTCGAACAGGCCGGTTGCATACTGTTTACCATTTTTTTGTGATCTCTTTACTACTACATTACTTATAATACCGACAATAGAAATATCATTGGCGCAGTTCTTTTCACATATTTCAGCTAATGTATATGAAGGGAACGAACTGATCTCTTTTTCAAATCTGGCAAGTGGGTGGCCGGAGAGATAAAGCCCGATAACCTCTTTCTCAAAATTTAACTTTGTATTATCTTTCCATTCAGGTACAGCGGGAAGATCATTGGATATTTTACTGTTATCACGAGATGAGTCCATACTGAACAGATCTCCCTGCCCCGACGCTATATCCTGCTGATATTTCCGCGACAAGTCAATTATAAGATCTATTGATTCAAAAAGCTGCGCCCTGTTTTTATGAATCTCGTCGAATGAACCGGATTTAATAAGAGCTTCCAGTACGCCTTTATTTACAACTGACAATTCAACATTTTCAAGAAACTGTTTCAGTGTTGTAAACGTTCCACATTTCTTTCTTGTTTCAATTATATTTTCAATCGCTTTTTCACCGAGGCCCTTAATCGCTCCGAATCCGAATCTCAATGATTTATCTTCAATAGAAAAATCATAAAAACTGCCGTTGATCGAAGGAGGAAGGACTTTAATTCCGGATTCCCTGGAGTCATTTATATACTGGATTACATCATCCTGTTTATCCGGAGCAGCTGAAAGAAGTGCTGTCATATACTGGAGGCGGTAATGAGCTTTCAGATATGCGGTCTGGTATGTTACAAGCGCATATGCTGCAGAATGCGATTTATTAAATCCGTATTCACCGAATTTTTTGATCATATCATAAAGTTCTACAGCAATCTTTTTATCTATATTTTTCTTTTCTGCTCCCTGTAAAAACTTGGTTTCAAGATTAGCAATAATATCCATTTTTTTCTTTCCCATCGCCTTACGGAGTTTATCCGCTTCAGGAAGGGTAAATCCGGCAATTATCTGGGATATAAGCATAACCTGTTCCTGGTAGACCACAACTCCCAGTGTATCCTTTAAAACAGGTTCAAGGGTCGGATGAGAATACCTTACAAGTTCAGGTTTCTTTTTCCTCTCAATAAAATCATCAACCATTCCGGAACCAAGCGGTCCCGGCCTGAACAATGCTACAATTGCTATTATATCTTCAAATTCAGTGGGACCAAGTCTCCGGATTATATTCTGCATTCCGGAACTTTCCAGCTGGAATACACCTTTGGTGTCAGCACGCTGCAGTAATTTATATGTTGCTTTATCATCAAGCGGTATATTAATTATATCTACAAAATCGCCGGTAGTTTCTTTAATTAATTTTATGCATTTATCTATAATGGTAAGGTTTCTTAATCCGAGAAAATCCATCTTAACCAGTCCGGCCTGTTCAAGGGTGTTCTTTTCATACTGGGAAGATATACTTCCGTCCTTGTCCTTGTAGAGCGGAACGTAATCAGTCAAAGGGCCTTTTGAAATAACGACTCCCGCAGCGTGTTTGCCCGCAGAACGGGTGAGTCCCTCAAGCCTTAAAGATATATCGATTAATTTTTTCCCGATTTCAGTGTCAGATACTTTTTTAAGCTCGGGAGATGTCTCAATTGATTTCTTTAATGTATCTTCTTCAATAAGTTTGCTTATAGCATTGGATTCAGCGAAAGGGATATCAAGCGCCCTTGCCACATCTTTTACTACCGCTTTAGCTTTCATCTTATTGATTGTGATAATCTGACTTACATGGTCTTCGCCATATTTCTGTTTAACATAATCGATGACCTCTTCGCGCCTCTCAGCACAGAAATCCAGATCCATATCAGGCATTTCATTTCTATCGGGATTCAGAAATCTCTCGAACAGAAGATTATACCTCAGAGGGTCAAGAGCTGTAATACCAAGACAATACGATATTATAGATCCGGCAGCAGATCCTCTCCCCGGACCTACCGGTATATTTACTGAACGCGCATACTTTATAAAATCCCAGACAATTAAAAAATACCCTGAAAATTTCATGTTTGTAATAACTGAAAGCTCGTAATTTATTCTGTCTGCGACTGCTGAAGGTATATTTGCGCCATATATTTTTGAGGCGCCTACATCAACCAGATGCCGCAGGTATGAGTCGAGGTTAAATCCTTCTGGAACTTCAAAGTTCGGAAGAATAGGATTGCCGAGATCCAGTTCAAGATCAATCATATCAGCTATTTTACATGTATTAAAAAGCGCATCCGGATAATCGGAAAATATTTTCCGCATTTCATCAAAACTTTTCAGGTAAAACTGATCTGATGAAAATCTCATTCTGTTATCATCATTCATGGTTTTACCTGTCTGAACACAAAGCAAAACCTCATGAGAATAAGCGTCATCTCTTTCCACATAATGTGCGTCGTTGGTTGCAATAAGAGGTATATTCAGTTCTGACGAAATTTTAATGAGTTCGCTATTGGCAATCTCCTGCTCTTTAATACCATGATACTGAAGTTCCAGATAAAAATTTTCCGCTCCGAACAGTTCTTTGTAGCGTCCTGCGAGATCTCTTGCCTCTTTGAGTTTACCTCTTAGAATATTTCTCGGAATCTCTCCGGCAATACATGCTGATGAAACAATAAGCCCCTCAGAATATTTTTCAAGAGACTCCATGTCTATTCTCGGTTTGTAATAAAAACCTTCCAGATAACCGATAGAAGATAACTTCATTAAATTCTGATAACCGGCCAGATTTTTCGCCAGTACAATAAGATGATGCGCATTATCTTCTTTGTCACCGCGGATAGATTCTTTTTTAAACCGCGATCCTGGTGCTACATAAAATTCCTCGCCGATGATAGGTTTAATTCCGGCTTTTTTTGCTTTCTGGTAAAATTCAATCGCACCGAACATATTGCCGTGATCTGTAACAGCGACAGCAGGCATTCCGAATTTAACGGCTTTATCCACCAGTTTGTTGACAGTGATAGCGCCATCTAGAATGGAATAATCCGAGTGATTATGTAAATGTACAAAATCCATATTTTTCCTGGTAATTGTATTTCTTTCTAATGAGGTTTAGCGGACAAATTCCCTTTAAATGCCCCCGGAAGGGGGCTTTTTAATTATAAAGGTATTATTATTGGAGGAGACATAATTTCAAGTATTAATTAGCAAAAAAACAATTAAAACTAAATTTTCTCAGATATTACTCTGCAACTTCTATGAGATTATTTCTTACAGAAACTATATCTCCATTTACAAGTCCCAAAATAACAGTATCGCCTGCAAATGCGGGTGAAGTCTTAATTTTACTGCCGAATGTACTTTGCCAGAGAATATTCCCGTTAAGAGGATTCAAAGAAAAAACAGTTTTATCACTGGCAACGACTATACTTCCGAAAGCATAAAGAGGACTGCTCTTGACAGGATAAGAAGACTTAAACTGCCAGTTTAATTTTCCTGTTGCATCGTTCAAAGAATAAACATAACCATCCTCTGAACCGAAATATATACTCTTTGCAACTACCACCGGGCTTGAATAAATTGCACCGCCGGATTTAAATGTCCAGATAATATCTCCATCATCAAGAGAAATCGCATAAAATGTTCCGGAGTAACATCCAAAATAAATAATGTCGTTATGAATAAGAGGGGTTAATGTTATTACCCTCTCATCAATTTCAGTAGACCAGTTTTTGTCGCCATCAGATGAATCAAGGGAATAAAGTTTCAGTGCATCCGTTGCGATGATAAGGCTGTTTTTTACAATCAGAAGAGAATTATAAATTGCTTCATCAAGATCATTATCCCAGATTTTTTTTCCTTTCAAATCGTAGGCTTCTACAACACCGAATCCTGTGGCGAGAAATATTTTACCATCCGATATTACAAGCTCGGATTTAAAAAGAAGCGGACCGCCAACCTTAACCTGCCAGTTTACCTTTCCGTTTGATGAATCAATTGAATAAAGTATTCCATCAACATCCACGGTGTAAATATTATTTTCATAAACAACCGGTTTTGATTCGAATCGCTTCGAGATTTTTTTAGAGAGTATAACCATTCCGGAATTATTCATTATTACAATATAACCATTTTCGGAACATAGAAAAATTCTGTCTTTATAATATACAGGTGCAGCACTTATCGGTGTCGCTAATGGACTCACCCATTTTACTCTTTCGAGCTTCTTGCTTTTTTCCATGGATGCTGATAAAGTATATGTATCTCCGGCTTTGACCTTTAATTTTGAATTGAAGTCTACAAAACCTGACGCAATTATTCTTACAGAATAATTTACATCGGGACGCACTTCCTGTTTAAATTCAGTGTAGCCTTTGAATTTTGAATCAATATAAATTTTCCCACCTTTTATGGGAGATTTCACAATCAGAAAGGTTTTTGTTTCGGGAATGATTTCTTCAGCTGTAACTACGATTTTTGAAGTATTACTTTTGATGATTTCATTATCCTTATTATCGGTTAAAATGACTCGCCAGTAATACTCTCCCGGTTCACTAAAAGGAACAGTACTTTCGTTCCTATTTTTAAGATTAATAGTTTTAGCCCCGGAAAAATCTGAATTTTTTGATATCTGAAGTTTATAACTGCCGGTTAATTCAGTTTTCTTCCAGCTGAATAGAACATCCAGTTTTTTTACATTAGACGGAATTTTTATATTCTCGTTCTCCGCAGGTGAAAGCAGTGTCAGGTTTTCATTAATCACAATTTCAAACTCACCCGTATTTGAATACGGAACCGTTTCACCTGAACCGATCAGTCCTTCAACACGCCAGAAATATTTTCCTGCAGGCATTTCTTTTTTAATTTCGGCAAAATTTACTTTTCTATGCTGCTCGGCAACTTCACTTTTAAATTCCGCATCTCTGGCAATTTCAACTTCGTATGATGAAAATGACGGGTCGTTATTCCAGCTTAAAACAAGGCCTTTTGACTTAACTACAGAAACATCGATTTTTTCACCCTTCCCTGGACTTATGAGCACAGGCGGATTAATAACCTTAAGTTTTTCAATATTAAACAATGATACAGAACCTGTTTTGACAATCTGCTCACCGCCGATATTGATATTGCTGTTTACTCTCCAGAAATACGCACCCTGGTTGAAGTTATCAATCGTAATATTTTTAAGAGGTGTGTTGATTTTATTTATGAAAGTATTAAAATCTTTATCCTGTGAAATTTCAAGTATATAATCCGATGCGAGTGTATCTTCACTCCACTTGAATGAGACTGAGTTTTGTGAAACTGAATGTTTAATTATTTCGTTAGACTGGGGTGAAATGAGTTTAACCGGTTTTCTATAAACTAAATTAAATTTCCCTGTCTCACTGAATTCAATCTGTTTATTATCTTCATTCAGCGCTGATATTCTCCAGTAATAAACTCCGGCTTCAAGATTTATCTTTGCTGTATTTTGAGCCAGCGCCTTCTGAGAAGACAGAATTTTTTTAAACGATCTGTCCTTGCTTATTTCCCAGGTAATATTCTTAAAATTTCCTGTCAATCCCCAGGCAAATGATACTTCTGATCTCTGATCTTCAGTTATATAGTACCTGTTTGGAGCCGGTTCGTTTAAATTAAACTTAAGCTGGAGAACCGTTGTTTCTTTCCGGTCAGATGATATAACAGCTTTTTCATTTGTTTTTATCAGAGTCTCTCCGGTTCCCGATTTAACTTTTGCAGTACCATCCGAAACTGTCAGGTCAAGTTCCCTATTTTCAAGCTGTGTCAGCTGAATATTACTCTTATCAATTGAGACTGTTGCGTCCTGGGATTTTATATTAATAGCAGCTATATCTGTACCCTGGACCCCGGATCTGTTTGCTGAAATAGATCCCTGTTCAAAATTGATATTAATTGCATTCTCCAAAGTTGACAGCATAATCATACTGTTCTCTTCAATATTAATATCAGTACCGTCCAGCAGATGGATAACAGCCTCAGACAAATCCGACGTTCTTATTGAATCATTATTATAAACGGGATAATTCTGTTCAATACCTTCCCATACAACCTGAGCCTGATATTTTCTCTGGGCAACTTCACGTTTAAATGTGATTGTTCCAATCTGTCTGACATTTCCAGCATCAATTTTTTTATTAAAATCAGCGTACAGGAGAACTGAAAATGTGGTTATGATAATAACACTGATACCTGTAAAGAGTGTATCATTAGTCAAGAATTTCATATTTCACTTCACCTTCTTCACCTGCTTCTTCAGTCGGTTTACCCTTCATTTCAATACCAACCAGTTTCCTCATCTCCTCCAGTGTTTTAGGAGAAGCCGGGTCATCGAGTCTGCCAAGTACCGCATAAATCTGCTGCGGCTCGCTTTTCCCTTTTACTTTTATTTTCTGCATAGGTTCAAGTCTGAATATATTTTTTATTTCCTGGTAAGTATCCGCAGATACAAGGATGTCAGTTCCAAAAGGTTTATTTAGAGATTCAATTCTTGATGCGAGGTTAACTGTATCTCCGATAACGGTATACTCCATTCTTTCGTTAGACCCGATCTGACCGGCAAGTACCGGCCCGGTGTTTAGACCGCATCCGATTTTAATAATCGGTTTCTTATCACCGCCGCGGCCTTTGTTAAACTCAATCAGCTCAGTACGCATCATCAATGCGCCATTAACAGCATTCTCAGTATCGTTCCCATGAGTTACCGGTGCCCCCCATACTGCCATTACCGCATCACCGATATATTTATCTACAACACCACTGGTATTGTTAACACAGTTAACCATTCTGGTCATATACTGATTTAAAAATTCAACTACTTCTTCCGGCTCAAGCTTTTCAGAAATAGCAGTAAATCCTCTTATATCAGAAAAGAAAACAGTCGCTTTTTTTCTTTCACCGCCGAGCTTTATCGTCCCTTTCAGTACCTGCTCTGCAATCTCTTTGTTTACAAATTTTCCGAAAGCATCCTTCATCTTCTCTCTTTCTTCAAGTCCCCGGCCCATGTCTACGAATGATTCAGTAAGAATTCCGATTTCATCACCTGTTGTAGCTTTTACGTCCACTTTGAAATTACCTTTCTCAATCTCCTTGGTCGCACCGACAAGTGTGGTAATAGGAGTCGTCAGAGATTTACTGAAAAAATAAACTATCAGAATTGCTATATTAAGAATTATAATTGTTATATAAATATTCCTTCTCTGAATATTATATACCTCCTGAAGTGCCAGATCTTCAGGTACTGAACTGATTATACCAATTCCGCTGAATCCAATTTTTTTGAATGAACCGAAGTGATAAACTCCGGATTCATTTTTATATCTTGTCTGTCCGTTATCCAGTTTACTCTTCATCATCATATCAACAATAGGAAGACTGATAAAGTTTGCATAATTGATGACCAGATTTGTATCAGGGTGAGCAATAACATCACCGTCGCCATTAATCATAAAAGTATCGGTTATCCCATTCTTAATAAAAGATTTCAGAATTTTACTTAACCTGATATACCCTATTGCTATTGTATCTACTTTATCTGATGAATCTCTCTGAAAAGGAATTGTTACAGCAATTACAGGCATTCCGAATTTCGCGGAAACATTGTGAACAACAGCCTCATCGTTGAATGTCTTTATAAATCTGGAGGAATTTTCGCTATTAATCTGATCAAGAAGTTTCACATCGATTTTGTTCTCTTCAAAAAATTTATCGTTATAAATAGTTTTATAAAAGTTAATTTTTTCGTTATCTTTCTTTCCGATTGCTACATACAGAAAATCCCTGTCATTTGAAAAAAACAGATCGGTAAAGAGACGTTTCTGCTGTTCCGATTTAAACTCCTGCAGCATAGTTGTTGCCATGATATTAATTTTCTCTACAATCGCGGTAAAATCAGATTCAGTTTTAGAAGCTATTACCTGGGATATTGTAAGATTACTCTCTTTGACTCTTACCTCGTTATCTTTCTTAAAAAAAATCGTAGCCAGAGAGATCATCACTGCAAGAGACACAACAATTATAATTGATATCATAGATATAAGTTTTGAACGTATTTTCAACCGTGAAAAAAATCCGAATTGTTTTATAAAATCATTTTCTTCAACTGACATAAGCTAACCCGGTCCAATTTTTTTATTTATATGACTATTATCGAATACAATATTTTACTGAAATGTCAAGCATAAACCTTTTTGCAACTTATTATTATATGTGTAAAGCAACAACCATATTTTCACAAGAAAATGATTGCAATAAATATACCCAATTAATCATACGAATGAAATATAATAAACAGAAAAGGAATATTTACAAAATTTTAGCCGCATTTCACTTAAAAGCCGATAATACTATTATTAAAGGGAGCAATAAATATAAATAAAATTTAAAAAATATTAATAATAATTTCATATTAATATTGATTACTTTTTCATATTTTTAAAACTGTGGAATATGGGGTTTGAATTGAATCATATCGACAATAACGGGATAGATATTTTCTACAGGGTAAATGGTGTAGAGAACGGTATCCCTATTATTTTTGTTCACGGGCTCGCGGGAGACTCGAGATTTTTTCATAATCAGCTGAAATACTTCGGCAATTCCTACAAAACTATTGCAATAGATCTTCCCGGACACGGCAGATCTTCATGTATTTCTGAACAGTCAGTCGCCATATACACCAGAAGCATAGAAACAGTTGTTAAAAAAGAAAAAATTGACTCATACATTCTTGCCGGTCATTCCATGGGCGGCGTTATATGCATAGAGAATTATTTAAAACATAAAGATAAAGTAAAAGCTCTTATTCTTATATCCACCTCTTCATACTTACCCGTGAGTAAATCATTAATAGATGCTTCAGTGTCTGACTTTGAAAGTTTCTTTAATAAAATGCTGCCGAGAATATTTCACAGAAAAGCAGGAATTTTTGTATTAGCCGCTCAGAAAAATATCAGCGACGAAGCAAAAAAAATTATTGTAAGTGATTTACAACTCTGTTCGGGAATAAATTATACAGAGCATCTGAAGGATATTGAGATTCCTGTACTTCTTATCGCTAATAAATATGACAGAATGGTGCCTGCTTATTTAACTGAAGAGATGCACTGGAAAATTAAAAATTCAGAAATAATTATATTTAATAATGAAGGGCATGTACCTTTTTTTGAGAACAGCAATGATTTTAATGTCAGGATGAGTGAATTTATTGAATCAATTCTATAGAAACAGCACACCCTTCTGCCGGTTTTGAAACTGAAGCATTAAAATCAGGAACTTCGCTGCTGATCCATTTTCCATCCTTAAACTGATCATAATAATATAAATAAATATAACCTGTTTTTTTATTAATAATTTTTAATTTATTAAGTGATTCTATATTTCCATTCAGAACTTCTTTTCTATAATCCCGGTAAAAAATTTCATACCTCGACGGATAAAATGTATGCTTATTTAATCTGCTGCGTTTTTCCCACATAATAACATTGATCTTACTGATTTCTTTTACTTTTATCTTTCTACTATCCTGAAAAATAAGAACATCTGAGTTCAGAACTATATTTCCTTCAGTCAAACCGGCTTTGCCCTGAATAGTTATTTTAACTTTAAAATTAAAGTTCTGAAAATCAATGCTGTCATTTATTTCTGTAATATAGGGCAGTTCCGGTTCTTTCACCTGACTGAAAAGAATCAGATCAGGCTGGAGAAAAAATAAAGTGATGAAGAATATAATCTGTTTCAAATTTTGAAATCAGCCAATATCGGAGTGTTGTCTGATGGCCGATCCATCGTATCCCTTATAAAATTTATATTCACATTCCGGGGAAATACAGCAGCTCCGTCATATAAATTCTCACTAATTAATACAGAATTATAACTCATGATAGTAACCAGTATGCGGGAAATTCTCTGGCGGAAACATTCGTCTCCTGAATGAAAAAATATCAGGAGACATATCCGTCTGTAATTTTTTTAAAGCAGGCAACATTGCTGACCCGGTTGAATTAAAATTGAAACCGGCAACGGGTATTACTTGAAATCATTGTAGAAAACATTTAGAATCAGTTTTATCTCCTTATCTGTCGCTTCAACTTTTTCTTTTGAAAGTGTCTCTTTTATTTTAGCCATATCAAGTGACGGGTCTGCAGTTTTCAGCTCAACAATTCTCTTAATAACGCTGCTTTTAACCGGTGTATTTCCGAATCCGAGAAACCCGGAATTTTCAAAATAGAGTACGGATTGTGTGAGTTTTTCCTGATTGTTTTTCAGGATAACCATGTTTTCTTCAAGCTCATTAAGTTTCTGCAAAAAGTATTCCGGCTCTCTCTTTTTCAGGTAAGCAATCGGATCGTCAAGTGCCTCTTTCATTCTTTTACAGAGAAGTTCCTCTTCAATGAATTTGTCATTTAGCCGTAAAAATATTTCATTTTTAGTAATTCTGAAATTATATCGTAAAGCATAGTCATAAATAAATGTCATCCCGCCAGGCATATAGGGCATAAAATCATTATTGAGATATTTAAAGGCTGACGGGATAATAAGTATT
>Ga0209099_1001570_pt1 | contig 22446 bp, 14 predicted proteins | sample AD_JPNHW2_MetaG_FD_184430 | JGI IMG/M metagenome (GOLD analysis project Ga0209099, IMG submission 184430) | Active sludge microbial communities of municipal wastewater-treating anaerobic digesters from Japan - AD_JPNHW2_MetaG (SPAdes) (version 2) | ecosystem: Engineered > Bioreactor > Anaerobic... | reverse complement strand
GGCGACGAGCACGGGGGCGGGTGGGGGCTGGCCTCGTGAAAGGCGGCCGTCGCCTGCGGCGACGAGCACGGGGTCGGGTGGGGGCTGGCCTCGTGAAAGGCGGCCGTCACCTGCGGCGACGAGCACGGTGTCGGGGGAGGTTGGCGTCGTGAAAGGTGGCCGTCGCCTGCGGCGACGTGCACGGTGTCGGGGGAGGTCTGGCGTCGTGAAAGGTGGCCGTCGCCTGCGGCGACGTGCACGGGGTCGGGGGAGGTTGGCGTCGTGAAAGGTGGCCGTCGCCTGCGGCGACGAGCACGGGGTCGGGTGGGGGCTGGCCTCGTGAAAGGCGGCCGTCGCCGGAGGCGACCTGCGGTGGCGTGATAGGCGATACCGGTGATGGTTTTGGCTTGCGCAGGGGGAAGACGGATGCTACGCTTGACCCTTCGCCACAGCTCCGATCCCCGGGGAAACAACAATGACCAAAAAGCAGTTCTTCCTGAAGTACGCCAAGGGCGAGGGCGGCAATCTCGTCGTCTTGACCGTTTTCACCCTCCTTGCCTCGCTCGCCTCGCTCGCATCGCCCCAGCTCGTCAAGCGATTCCTCGACGAGGCGCAGTCCGAGGCCTCCTTCTCCCGCCTTGTCTTCACGGCCCTGGTGATCATCGGCCTTGCCCTCGTGGGCCAGGCCTTCGCGCTCGGCCAGGCCTGGCTCGGAGAGCTCGTGGCGGGGCGGTCGACGAACCGGCTGCGAGAGGACCTGGCGCGGCACTGTCTCGGGCTCGACATGGGCTTCCACAAGGTCCACAAGCCGGGCGAGCTCCTCGAGCGGGTGGACAGCGACGTCAACGAGACCCGCGCCTTCTTCTCCTCCCTCATCACGGACATCTTCGCCACCATCCCGCTCTTCGTGGGCGTCATCGTCTGCCTCGCCATCGAGGACTGGCGTCTCGGCGCGGGAGCCTTCCTCGTGACAGGTGTGGCGCTCATCGTCTTCCCGCGGATCAACAAGGCGAGGACGCCGCGCATCGCGGAGGTGCGGGAGGTCCACGCCCAGCTCTCGGGCGACCTCCAGGAGTGGATCCAGGGCCGCGAGGACATCCAGGCCTCGAGCTCGGAGGCGGTGATGCTGAACCGCCTCGAGCGCCGCTACAGCCAGCGCTACAAGGTCTCGCTCGAGTCCCTGCCGACCTTCATCCTCGCGAATGTCGTGCCCACGGTCGTCCTCTCCCTGGCCTACGCCCTCGCCTACACCCTGAGCTCGGGCGTCTTCGGCAAGGCCATCGAGGTGAGCAGCGTGGCCATGGTCCTCCTCTACCTCGACAAGCTCCAGCAGCCCATCTACGTCATCCAGAGGAGCTTCCAGAGGCTCTCCATCTCGCAGGCGAGCTTCGGGCGGATCGCCGCCTTCATGGGCGAGTCCTCCAGGCTCAGGACGGGCACCGCGACGCTCTCCGGCGAAGGGGGCATCCACCTGAGGCTCGAGGGACTCGGCTTCGGCTACGACGACAGGCCTGTCCTGTCGGACATCTCCCTCGAGCTCAAGGCCGGCGAGCGCCTTGGCCTCCTCGGCCGGACGGGGTCGGGCAAGACCACCCTCACGCGCCTCGTCATGCACCTCTACGAGCCCGACGAAGGCCGGATCCTCCTCGGCGACAGCTTGCGCTTCCACGAGCCGCACGAGCTCGAGCCTTCCTGCCTGCAGGGTCTCATGGCGATGGTCACCCAGGACGTCGAGCTTTTCCATGCCACGGTGAAGAACAACCTGACCTTGTTCGATGGTGGCATTCCCGATGGCGACGTCCTCGCCGCGGTCGAGGCGGTCTCGATGACCGAATGGCTCTCGCGCCAACCGAAGGGGCTCGACACGATGATGAACGGTTCCGCCGGTCTCTCCGCGGGCGAGGCCCAGCTCCTCTCCCTCGCGCGCGTCTTCCTGCGCGACCCGCGGCTCGTGATCCTCGATGAAGCCTCTTCCCGCCTCGACCCGGCAACCGAACGCAGGATGGAGACGGCCGTGGACGCCCTTCTCGCGGGACGCACGGCCATCATCATCGCCCATCGCCTCGATACCGTGCAACGCGCCGACCGCATCGCCATACTCGAACAGGGCCGCCTCGTCGAGGAAGGACCGAGGTCGATCCTCTCGGCGGATCCCGGAAGCCGCTTCAGCCGGCTCCTCAGGACCGGGGTCGAGGAGGTCCTCGCATGAACAGCTTCAAGTACCTCTGGGGCCTCTTCAAGGCATTTCCCCGAAAGGTGGCCGCCTTCTTCGTTTCGGTGCAGGTGAACAACATCGTGGCCCTCCTCTTCACCGGCTATATCGCCCGGGGCTTCCTCAACCATCTCTCGGGCCAGCCTGGCTTCGGCCTCGGCGCCGCCCTGTCCCTCCTCGCGCTTTCCCTCATCCTCGCCGTCGCGAGCCAGGTGGCGACCATCTACGGCTCGGTGACCGTCGAGCGCCATTCGATGGCCCTCCTCTCCCTCAACATCATGGAGCGGCTTTTCAAGCGGCCCGGCGGCCTTCCCCTTCCCGACGACAGGCGCAAGGGGCGGCCCCTGAGCGAGGGACAGTGCCTCAATACGCTCAGCAACGATACGGTCAACGTGCCCAGCCTCTATTTCTTCCTTTTCGATTCGGTGGGCATGTGCCTATCCGGAATCGTCGCCTTCTCCGTCATGTACTCCATCAATGCCTACGTGACCCTCGTCGTCCTCGTCCCGCTCGCCGGCGTCTTCATGGCGGTCAACCTGTTGCAGCGCAAGGTGGAGCCCCTTGCGGAACAGGCGCGGCGCACGGCCGGCGAGGTGAGTTCGATGCTGAGCGACATGTTCAACAACGTGCAGACCATCAAGACCCAGGCCGCGGAGGCCCATTTCGTCGCGGAGTTCGGCCGGCTGAACGAACGCCGCCTCAGGGCCTTCATAAAGTCCGAGGTTTTCTTCACCCTCCTCAAGGGGCTCAATTCGGGACTCGCCGAGATCGGCGCGGGCGCCATCCTCCTCGCGGGCGCGGGCGCCATGCGGCGCGGCACTTTCACGATAGGCGACTTCGTGCTCTTCAGCTCCTACCAGGTCGCCGTCCTCGGCATCTTCCGCTGGGGAGGAAACCTGCTCGGCGAGATCCGCCGGAACAACGTATCCATCGAGCGTATGGAGGCCCTCATGAACCCGGAGCCGCCCTTGGCCCCGGTCAAGATGCGGAAACTGCGCCTCGCGAAGGTTCCCGACCTCGACCTCCATGTCGACTGCGCCTCGATCGAGTCGCTTTCGAGGCTCGAGGTCAGGCAGCTCTCCTTCCGCTACCCGAGCCGGAAGGCGAGGGCGGGCGAGAACGGGGACGAGAGCCTGACGGCGGAGGGCCCGGGGTCCGGCGGCGAAGGCGAGCGGGCCCTGGGCCTTCCCTTCGGCCTCGAGGACATCGATCTTCGCGTGGCGGGCGGGAGCCTCGTAGTGGTCACGGGCCCCATCGGCTCGGGCAAGACGACCCTGTTGAAGTGCATCCTCGGCCTCCTGCCTGCAGAAGCGGAGCGGCTCGCCTGGAACGGCCGCGAGGTCCCCCGCAGCGGCGAGCTCGAGCGCGCATCGTTCTGGCGCGCGCCTCGCAGCGCCTACACTCCCCAGGTGCCGCGGCTCTTCTCGGACAGCATCGAGGGCAACATCCTACTCGGGATACCCCGCGGCGATGTCGATCTCGAGGTCCTCGTCGGCCAGGCCTGCCTTGAGCCCGACCTCTGCGAGATGCCCGAGGACCTTGCGACCCCGATCGGTCCCCGCGGCGTGCGGCTCTCGGGCGGCCAGATCCAGAGGGTAGCGGCGGCCCGCATGTTCGCGCGGCATGCGTCGCTCAACGTGCTCGACGACATTTCGAGCGCCCTCGACGTGGAGACCGAGAAGAAGCTCTGGGACAGGCTGATGGACGGAAGACGCGACCGGACCTTCCTCGTCGTGAGCCACCGCGAGGCCCTCCTGCGCCGCGCTGACCAGATCCTCCTCATGGAGGGCGGCCGCATCGCGGCCCGCGGCCGCTTCGAGGAGCTGCGGGACAATTCGGTACTCTTTCGAAGGCTTCTCAGGGAGGGGGAGTCCGTCGCTGCACGGTGAGAGCACGCAAAGAGGAATAGGCACACGGAATCGCGGAGACACAGAGGGAAGAGGAAGAAAGAAAAGGGAATTGGCGAGAGGGAATCCCTGGCGAACATGGGGACGGAACTATGTCTTGACCTATGGGATTCTTTGTCGTAAAGGGAAAAGAAGGGCGTGGGGAGGAAAACCGTCCGGTTTGCCTCCCCACACATCTTCTCTTAATTACTACTATATCTCGGCTTTCGCGGCTGCGCGGACTATCTCCGGCGACCGTCGTCAGTCGGGTCTCCGTGATCTCCATGGATCCCCGTGCCCCCGTGGTGAATCATATACTTGCCTTATTTGAGGTACTTCGCCCGCAGGTCCGCCTTGACCACCTTGCCGTAGGGCGAGTAGGGGAGGCTCTCCGCGAAGATGACCTCCTTGGGCACCTTGTAGTTCGCGATGCGTTCCTTGCAGAAGGCAAGCAATTCGGCCTCGGTGGCCTCCATGCCGGGGCGGAGGACCACGATCATGAGGCCCACCTCGTCCCATTTCGGATCGGGCTTGCCGATGAGGGCGGCCTCGAGGACGGCGGGGTGCTCGCGGAAGACGGTCTCGACCTCGGCGGAGTAGATGTTCTCGCCGCCGGACTTGATCATGTCCTTGTAGCGGCCGCGGATGTAGATGTAGCCCTCCTCGTTGCGCACCGCCATGTCGCCCGTGTGGAACCAGCCGTCCACGAGGGCGGCGGCCGTGGCCGTCGGGTTGTTCCAGTAGCCAAGGCAGGTGGTCGGGCCCTTGATGCAGATCTCGCCGGGCTCGTTGGGCGAAACCTCCCGGCCCGTCTCGTCGAGGAGCCTGATCTCCGAGTGGAAGATGGGCTTGCCCACGGAGCCCGCGTACTTCACGGACTCCTCGTTGGTCATGGACATGCAGTTGACGCCCACCTCCGTGAGTCCGTAGCCCTGGCGGAAGACCACATGCTTGTCGCGGCGCCAGTCCTCCATGAGGTCGGTCGGGATGGCGGCGCCGCCGTTCACGAAGAAGCGCACCGAGGAGAAGTCCGCGTCCTTGAAGGAGGCGCAGTCGTACCAGAGCCTGAAGAGGGTGGGCACGCCGAGGACGACGGTGCAGCGCTCGCGCCTGATGAGCTCGATGGCCCTGTCGGGGTCGAAGCCCGCCTCGATGATGATGCGGCCGCCGCAGTAGAAGAGGGGAGTGAGGAAGATGAAGAGGGCGCCCGCGTGGTAGAGGGGCGTGAAGACCGGGGCCACGTCTCCCTCGTTGAGGCCCCAGGAGATCACCGTGTTGACCGCGTTCCAGAGGACCTGGCGGTGGGGGATGACGGCGCCCTTGGATTTGCCCGTCGTGCCCGAGGTGTAGAGGATGAAGAGGGGATCGTCCTCGGAGAGGTCGGCGGGGCGGATGGGCTCGGCGGACGAACCCTTGGCGAGCATGTCCTCGTAGGCGACGTCGGCGCCTATCTTTGCGCCGCCGAGGGAGATGAAGCGCTTGCAGCCGAGCTTGGGCTTCGTGGCCGCGAGGAGGTCGGCGAAGTCGGGAGCGCAGATGATGGCCACGGGCGAGCAGTCGTTCGCGACATACTCGAGCTCGAGGGGCTTCAAGCGCCAGTTGAAGGGCACGAGGATGGCGCCGATCTTGGCGAGGCCGTACATGAGGTCGACGTAGTGGACGCCGTTCTGGGCGATGATGCCCACGCGGTCGCCCTTCTTCACGCCCAGGCTGTCCCTGAGGTAGTTGGCCACGCGGCAGGCACGGTCATTGAGTTCGCGGTATGTATAGCGCCTGTTGTCGCCCGGCACGTCGAGGAGGGCCTCCCGGTCGGGCGTGAGCCTCGCCCTTCTTGTCAGCAGTTCGCCCGCGTGTTCGCTCATATCGTTGTCCTCCCATAGCTCGGTTTGCAGGATGTGAGGTATGAATCACCTCTCACGGCACCTTTGTTCAGCTTAGCACAACCGGGCTGGCTGTCAACAGCGAAAAGGTCCGGATTCCCATGGCCGCCCGAAACCTCTCGAGCCGTCTCTCGTGCTCGCCCGCGCCGATGTCCATGCCGGAATTGGAGATACGTGTCGCCGCCTGCGGGAAGCTTGCCCTAGGCCGGCAGGGGAGGGGCCTCGTAACGCATCGTGACCTCGGCGCGCAGTCCTGGGCCTTCGGACAGGACGAGCTTCCCCCGGTACTGGCCCGCGAGGAGGCGCATGAGGTCGAAGCCGAGGTGGCCGTTTTCCTCGGCATCGAAACCCGGAGCGAGGCCCGGGCCTTCGTCGATCGCCACGATATGGAGGAAGCCTTCGGCAAGGAAGAAATCGAGGCCGATCCTGCACGCCTGGTCTGAGGGGCAGGCATATTTGGCGGCGTTGGTGAGGAGCTCGTTTACCACGAGGCCGACATCGGCGGCCTGCTTGATGGAGAGGATGACCGGTTCGATCCTGCTTTCGATCCGGATGCCGCGGCGTCCCGAAAGGTAGGTTTCCTCGAAGAGCCTTACAAGCTCCGAGAGCTCCTCGCGGCTATCGAGGCTGAGGACCTCCGTGGAGCGCGAGAGGAGGTCGTAGATGGCCGAGACCGTCCTCACCCTTTCCTCTGCCTCCTCGAAGACACGCTTCGATGATTCGTCGGTGAGGCGGTCGGCCTCGAGGCCGAAGATGCCCGAGATGAGCGCCATGCTGTTCTTCACGCGATGCTCGAGCTCCCGCATGAGGGTTTCCTTGTCCCTGACGAGGGTCTCGAGGCCGCGCTCCGCGAGCTTTTCCCTGGTGATGTCGATGAAGGAGACGTAGACCCTGTCCCAGGTCGCAAGGTGCTCGGCCGGGATGCTCATGAGGAGCTTGAGGGTAACCGGAGGCCGATCTGCCCGGGTGACTTCCATATCCTCGACGTAGGAGTCGCCGCCTTGCGCGAAGGCCACGAATTCCCTCACGAGGCGCGGGACCTCCACCGTGGGCAGGCTCGCGATGCTCGCTCCCGGCATCACGGTCTCTTCGGAAAAACCGAAGAGCTCGCGGTAGGCGCGGTTCATGTCGAGGATCCTCACTTCGCGGACCATGGCTTCGGCCTCGTCGGTATGCACCGCAAGCCAGGCTCCGAGGTCGTCGACGCCCGAGTCCCTGAGCGCTTCGATGCGGCGCCGCGCTCCCGAGAAGTCCTCCTCGAGGAGGGCCACCGCGTCGTTCATGAAGATCTCGCGGTAGTGGAGCTCGCTCTTCCTGAGGGAGTCCTCGGCTTCCTTCCTCGCTGCCAGGCTGCGCTCGAGCGCCTTCCGGGCATCGTGGAGCCTGAAGGCCATCTTGATGGCGGTGAAGAGGACGGTGGGGCCCGAGTTCTTCACGATATAGCCATAATTGGTGATTCCCTCGGTCTTCTCAACGATGGCGGGTTCGGTGTGCGAGGAGAGGAAGACGAGGGGGATGTCGCGGGTGGCGAGGATCCTCTGGGCGGCCGTCGTACCATCCATGCCGGAGCCGAGGTTGATGTCCATGAGGACGAGGTCGATGCCCGGGGAGCTATCCGAAACTGCGGCGACGGCTTCCTCGCCCGAGAGGACATGGGTGACTTCGTAGCCCTCGCGCGCGAGCATGCGCGCTTCCGAGAGACCGATTATCGCCTCGTCCTCGACCAGGAGAAGTCTCCTGGCCCCGCTGTCTTCCATGTTCCAAGCTCCCTTCCGGCTCCATTCGATGATAGGCATCCCGACCCCATTGTCAAGCTCGCTCTTGCGCTACGGCCCCCCGTGGCTGCATCATGGAGCCATGCCCGCCGCGATGGCCAGCGCGATGTACAGCGACGCCCACCTGCATTTCCTCGACCTCGAGGGCCGTGATCCCGGCTTCCTTGCCCGTTTCGCGGCAGGGCCCTACCTCGCCTGCGTGGCGAGCCATGACGAGGCGGAATTCGGGGCCACCCTGGACCTGATCCGGACAGCCGATTCTGGCCTTGTCGCCATGACCTCCGCCGGGCCGGGCGGCGGCGCAAGCCTCGCTGCCCGGACAGTCCTCAGCTTCGGTATCCATCCCCAGTCCGCGGTCTGGAAAGACGCCGACTTTCTCGCGCGCCTCGCGGCCGAAGGCAGGATAGGCGCCATAGGCGAGGCGGGCTTCGACTTCTTCGGCGACCGGCCCGAGCGGGTCAGGAACGAGGAGAACGAGGGGACGCAGGCGGCGGTCTTCGAGTACCAGCTCGGCATAGCGGAGCTGCGCGGCCTTCCCATGGTCCTCCATGTGCGCAAGGCGATGGACCTTGTCTTCGCCTACGCGAAGCGCCTCGCGCGCCTCCCCGCCGTCGTCCTCCACTCGTATTCCGGCACGGCCCGCGAGGGCTTTGACCTCCTCGCGCGGGGTGTGCCCGCCTATTTTTCCTTCGGGGCGGCCGTGCTCAACAGCCACAAGCGCGCCATCGAGGCCTGTACCTTGCTTCCCGAGGAGCGCCTCCTCTCCGAGACTGACGCTCCCTGGCAGCCTCCCCGGGGCTCGGCTTTCTGCCGCTTCGAGGCGATAGCCGACATCGCGGCGGGCATGGCCCGGCTTCGAGGCGCGGATCCGGCCGCCCTCGGCGCCGACCTCGAGGCCAACTTCCGGGCTGCCTACGGGCTGCCCGACTCGCCGGGCGTGCCGCGGGCCTAGCGCGGGGGCCTGGCGCCGCAGGCCTGGTGAGCGGAATGAGCGGCGTCGTGCCGGCCCGGGTTTGACAATTGCCGGCCATCGATCATCATGGTACTGAAGGAACGTAGCGGGAGGCACATGGCGCCTTACATCGACGACGGGGAACGGCGCGAACGCATCGCGCGTTCGCAGGAGAGGAGCCGCGGCTACGGGATAGACCATGGGCGCGTGACGAGCGCCCGCATCATCTCGGGGACCGAGCTCGACCGCAGGCTCGACGAGAAGCGCTCCCTCCTGGCCGCGGCAGAGCCCTTCATCGACCAGCTCTATTCCTTCGTGAAGGGCTCGGGCTTCTTCGTCCTCCTCACGGACGAGGAGGGCTGCATCCTCAAGGTCGTGGGCGACGAGGCAATCCTCGCCAAGGCCACCTCACTCGAGATGGTGCCCGGGGCCTTCATGGACGAGGCGAGCATCGGCACGAACGCGATGGGCACCGCGCTCGCGGAAGACGCGCCTGTCCAGATTTCGGGCGACGAGCATTTCGTGGCCGCCTACCACCGGTGGACCTGCTCGGGCTCTCCCATCCATGACGCCGAGGGCCGCGTCATCGGCTCCCTCGACCTCACGGGCAATCGCGAGAGCGTGCATCCGCACACCCTCGGCATGGTCGTGGCCGCGGCCGAGGCCATCGGCCGTTTCCTCAGGCTTGAGCGCGCCAACGAGGAACTCGCCATGGCCAAGCAATACGAGGAGACCATCATCGAGTCCCTGAGCGCGGGCATAGTGACCGCGGGCATGGGCGGCCAGGTGAGGACGGCGAGCAGGCTCGCCGCGGAGATGTTCGGCTACGGCGTGGCGGAGATGCGCCGCATGAAGGTGGACGATCTCGTCGACGGATGGGACAGGATCCGCGAATCCCTCGTGGCCGGGCGGCCCTTCCAGGAGGAGGACCTTTCGGTCAACGCGCGGAGCAACAAGGTGCGTTTCAGCGTGAGCGCCTATCCCCTCGTCGGCACCGAGGGCGAGACGAGGGAGGCCGTCCTCGTCTTCAAGGAGCTGCGCCGCGTGCGCAAGCTCGCGAACAAGATCATGGGCCGCCAGGCCATCTACACCTTCGACAAGATCGTGGGCGAGGACGAGGCCTTCAGGCGGGTCCTCGGCTTCGCCAGGAAGGCCGCGGCGTCGAGGTCCACCGTCCTCATCCTCGGCGAGAGCGGGACGGGCAAGGAGCTCTTCGCCCAGGCCATGCACAACGCGAGCGAGCGCAGGGACGAGCCCTTCGTCGCGATCAACTGCGGCGCCATCCCCCGCACCCTCGTCGAGTCAGAGCTCTTCGGCTACGAGGAGGGGGCCTTCACCGGCGCCAAGCACGCGGGCCAGGCGGGCAAGTTCGAGATAGCCGACGGCGGCACGGTCTTCCTCGACGAGATATGCGAAATGCCCCTCGACCTCCAGACCCAGCTCCTCCGCGTGATCGAGGAAGGAACGGTCTGCCGCGTCGGGGGGACCCACGACATACCCGTGGATGTCCGCGTCATGGCCGCCTCGAACAAGGACCTCATGGAGGAGGTCGAGCGGGGCAACTTCCGCAAGGACCTCTACTACCGGCTCAATGTCCTCCCCCTCGTCCTGCCCCCCCTGCGCCAGCGCCCTGGGGACATCCCCGTCCTCATCGAGTACTTCATGGGCCGCATATCGCGCAAGCTCAACAAGAAGCCCGTGCGGCTCCCCGAGGCCTACCTCCGCAGCCTCGTGGAGTACGCCTGGCCGGGCAACGTGCGCGAGCTCGAGAACCTCGTGGAGCTCATGATCAACGTCGAGGACATCGTGCCCCTTCCCGCGGCGAAGCATGCCGGCGCGATCTCCGGGGGCCAGGTGCCGGGTGCTGGTCCCGTCGAACTCCTCCACGAAAGTGACGAGGCCCTGTCCCTTGCCGAGGTCGAGAAGCGACACATCGAGCGCACCCTCCGCCTCCACAATGGCAACATCAGCGAGGTCGCCCTCGTCCTTGGCATCGGGAGGACCACCCTTTACCGCAAGATCGAGGCTATGGGCATAGCTCCCCGTTCACTGGAATGACGGGCCCGCGCGAGCCGCGCGGACTGCACGGGCTACGCGGGCTGTGCGGGTTGTTTCATTGTGGAACACTGTTCCAGAGTGGAACAGCCATGGCCGGCACTTGCTGCCCCATTTTGGAACAGTCAGCGACTCACCAACCTTCTGTCATTGGACAAATCCATATCGGGCAATGTATTAATACGATGGCACGCAACGTGCTCTACCGTTTGTACCTGATCCAAGGAGGACGGTATGAACGGCTACAACGGCAAGGTTCTGAGGGTGGATCTCAGCTCCGGCTCGATCAAGACGGAGAAACTGGATGAAGCCCTCGCGAAGAAGTACATAGGCGGACGGGGCCTGGGGACGGCCATGCTCATGAAGGAGGTCGATCCCAAGGTCGACGCCCTTTCTCCCCAAAACAAGCTTTATATCGTTACCGGCCCGCTCACGGGCACGGCGACGCCCACGGGCGGACGCTACATGGCCGTGACCAAGTCGCCCCTCACCGGCACGATCGCGAGCTCCAACTCGGGCGGCTACTTCGGCGCGGAGCTCAAGTTCGCGGGCTGGGACGTCATCGTCTTCGAGGGCAGGGCCGCAAAGCCCATGTACCTCGTGATCGAGGACGACAGGGTCGAGCTCAGGGACGCGGGCGACCTCTGGGGCAAGCTCGTTTCCGAGACCACTGACGTCCTCGAGAAGCGCCATGGCGAGAAGTACCGCATCGTCACCATCGGGCCCGCGGGCGAGAAGCTCTCGCCTTTGGCGGCCATCATGAATGACCGCTGGCGCGCCGCGGGCCGCTCGGGCGTTGGCGCCGTGATGGGTTCCAAGAACCTCAAGGCCATCGTCGTGAAGGGCTCGGGCAAGGTCGGGGTGGCCAACGAGGACAAACTCAAGGAGGTCTTCGCGGGCTGCATCAAGAAGATCAAGGAGAACGGCGTCACGGGCTCGGGCCTGCCGTCCTACGGCACCGCGGTCCTCGTCAACATCATCAACGAGAACGGCGTCCTCCCGACGAACAATTTCCAGACTGGCGTCTTCCCCGACGCCGACGACATCTCGGGCGAGACCATGGCGGCGAAGTACCTCAAGAAGAAGGATCCCTGCTTCCGTTGCCCCATAGCCTGCGGCCGCTACTGCGAGACCGAGAACGTGAAGGGCGGGGGCCCGGAGTACGAGACGGTCTGGGCCTTCGGCTCCGACTGCGGTATCAAGGACCTTGCCAAGGTCATCGAGGCCAACTACTGGTGCAACGAATACGGCCTCGACACGATCTCCGCGGGTTCGACCCTCGCGGCGGCCATGGAGCTCTACCAGCGCGGCCTCGTCAAGAAGTCCGACTTCGGGGACGGTCCCGAGCTCGCCTTCGGCCATGCGGAATCCATCGTGGAGTGGACAAAGCGCATGGGAGCGGGCACGGGCTTCGGCGCGAAGCTCGCCCAGGGCTCGTACAGGTTGTGCGATTCCTATGGCCGGGCAGACCTCTCCATGACCGTGAAGAAGCAGGAACTCCCCGCCTACGACCCGCGCGGCATCCAGGGTCACGGCCTCCAGTACGCCACCTCGAACCGGGGCGGCTGCCACGTCCGAGGCTACATGATATCGCCCGAGATCCTCGGCCTGCCCGAGAAGCTCGACCGCTTCGCCCTCGAGGGCAAGAGCAACTGGGCCAGGATATTCCAGGATTTCACCGCGGCCATCGACTCCGTGGGGCTCTGCCTCTTCACGTCCTTCGCCATGAACGCGGACGACTATGCGGGCCTCTACAACGCGGTGTGCGGCACCACGCTCACGGGCGCGGATTTCGTGACCGCAGGCGAGCGCATCTGGAACCTCGAGCGCGTCTTCAACCTGCGCGCAGGCATCGAGCCCGCCCAGGACACACTCCCGCCCCGCCTCCTCAAGGAGCCGATGCCCGAGGGTCCCTCGAAGGGCTGGACCCACAAGCTCGACGTCCTCCTCCCCGAGTACTACAGCCTCCGCGGCTGGGGAAAGGACGGGATACCGACGAAGGAGAAGCTGGCGTCGCTCGGGGTGGACCTGTAGTACCCGGGCCGCGAGGTTTGCCATGCCGCCGCGCAAGCTCTACCTCGAACTGACATCGGCCTGCAACCTCGACTGCGCGACCTGCTACCGCCGCGGCTGGAGCGAAGGGGCCCGGGACATGGATCCCGGGCTCTTCCGCGCCCTCGCGCGCGAGGCGGGGTGGCTCCCTTCGCTCAAGACCGTGGTTCTCGGCGGCATAGGGGAGCCCTCCGCCTCGCCGCTTTTCTGCGAGGCCCTCGAGGCCTTCCAGGACCGCGCGATCACCGTGACGACGAACGGCGTGGGCCTGGGCGACGCGGCCCTCGAGAGGATCGCGCAACGCGCCAGCCTCGTCGTCGTGTCGGTGGACGGCCTCGACGCGAACCTGAGGCGGATCAGGGGCGTGGGCCTCGAGGCCGTCCTCGGCACCGTGAGGGGCCTCGTGGCCGCGCGGAACGCGGGCGGAGGCTGCCGGATCGAGTTCCAGTTCACCCTCGCCGCCTCGAACGCTGCCGACCTCGTCCACGTCGTTGACCTCGCGGCCGACCTCTCCGTGGACGCGGTCACGGTCTCGCATCTCCTCCCGCAGGAGGAAGGCGCGGTTTCCGACATCCTGTACGGGCGTTTCGCCCTCGAGGGCACGCGCCGCCTCTACGATACGGTGCGCCTGCGGGCCTTCAGGCGGGGCCTCCGCGTCTACCTGCCGCCTCTCGAGCTCAAGACGGAGCGGCGCTGCGCCTTCGCCGAAGACGAGGCCGCCTACGTGAACGCGGACGGCGACGTGGTGCCCTGCTACCGCTTCTCGCATGAAGGGCAGGAATTCGTCTTCGGCCGCGGAAAGAAGGTCTCGAGGCATTCCTTCGGGAACCTGCGGGACGCATCCCTGGAATCGATCTGGGATTCTCCGGCCTATGCGCGTCTCAGGAAAACCCTCGTGGAGGGCCGCTACCCCTCCTGCCCGGATTGCGATCTCCTCGAGGGATGCGACATGATAAGGGATACGGCGGCGGATTGCTGGGCCAACCAGCCATCCTGCGCTGATTGCCTGTGGGCGCGCGGCTTCATGCGTTGCCAGTGAGGGTATTGCCCATGAATGTGACGGTACGGCTTTTCGCGACGTTTCGCGAGGGAAGGGGAAAGGAGCTCTCGCTCGAGATGGCCGAGGACGCTACTCCGGCCATCGTCGCCGAGCGCCTCGGCATCGGGGTCAAGGACATCGCCATCCTCCTCGTGAACGGAAGGGACGGCAAGGTGGACGGGAGCCTTGCCGAGGGGGATCGCGTCTCCTTCTTCCCGCCGGTCGGAGGCGGATGATGCAGGCGCGATATGCGAGGAACCTCGAGACCCTCTCGGAAGAGGAAGTCGCATTTCTCGGCGGCAAGACCGTCGCCGTGGTCGGCCTCGGGGGCCTCGGCGGCTACCTCGTCGAGTACCTCGCGCGGCTCGGAGTGGGCGGCATCATGGCGGCCGACGGAGACCGCTTCGACGAGAGCAACTTGAATCGCCAGCTCCTCTCCGACGCCATCAGCGTCGGCGAGGGCAAGGCCGAGGCCGCGAGACGTCGCATGGCCCTCGTGAATCCCCAGCTCCGCTTTGTCTCCATCCCCTCGCGCATCGATTCGGAGAACGGCGTGGAGCTGCTTCGCGGAGCAGATATCATCATGGACGCGGTGGACACGATACCTGCTCGCCTCGCCCTTCAGGAAATTGCAGAGGATCTCGGCGTGCCCCTCGTCCACGGCGCGGTCGCGGGCTGGTACGGCCAGGTCGCGACCATCTTCCCCGGGGACCGGACCCTCGACGAGATCTACCGCAATCCGGCCGCCCGGGGAGGGCGCGGCATCGAGGAGAGGCTCGGCAACCTCTCCTTCGGCCCGGCCATCGTGGCGGGCCTCCAGGCCGCGGAGGCGGTCAAGGTCCTCCTCGACCGCGGCGCGACGCTCCGGAACGGGCTTCTCGTCATCGACCTCCTCGATTACGAATTCGACCTCATCGAGCTCGGGAAGCAGGGAGCCTGAGGGCGGCCGAAGAACGGTAGCGCATGACGCGGCCCCTGTCGGACCGCGCGACGTGCGAGGCGCGTATCTTGTTTTTTGAAGCGGCATGGCGGATCATCTGACCATGATCAACTTCGATTTCTTCGAACGCGCCGCCTGTACGCGCGAGGAAAAGGACCTGGTCGTGGACCTTGTCGAGATGTTCCTCGCCCTTGCGGAGAAAGCCCGCCGCGATGGCCTCCCGTCCCTCGATGAGGCGAAGGAAGCCATCTCCGACAAGCGCTTCAACCTCCTCCTTGGCCTGACGATCGACGGCGTCTCCCCCGAAGACCTGCGGACCATAGGCGAATCGGCCATTGCGTCCTTCGGGTATTCCGGCCTCGAGCTCCTCGCGGCGACGGTCGCCGTGGAGGGTTGCGTGTCGCTCGCGCGCGGCGACAGGCCTTCGCTCATGGTCTGGAAGCTCGCTCCCTACCTTGGCCAGGACATCGACCTCATCGATGACGAGGTCGTGGGGATGGGGCCCCCGGCCTCACCGTCCGAGGCAGCGGCGCGGGCGGCGGAGAGGAAACTGGACTTCGAAGGCCTGACCGCGGATATCCGCGCGAAACTGAGGCTCAGTCCCGCCCAGTCCGGCGCCATCGGGGCTTTTGCCCTCTCTGATTGCCTTTTCGACAACCTCGAGCCCGAGGTCCTCGCGGCCGTCCTCCTCTACCTTGACGATGGCGCGCGTCGCAAGGTCCTCTCCGCGCTTGCCCCCGGGAAGCGGGCCGCCACGATCGGCGCGATATGCGAATTCGAGGAGCATGACGCCGATTCCTACCTGGATATCGCCCATGAGGCCCTCGATCGGCTCGTCGCCGGTATCGAGGGAAACTACCGGCCTTCGGGCGGGCCCCGCGCGGCCGCATCCATGCTTAAGTCGATGGGCGGCCGGGAGACAGAAGCGGTCCTTGAGGCCCTCGGGAGCAAGGCTCCCGAAGCGGCAAAGGCGATCAGGCAGAAGCTTTTCGTCTTCGAGGACCTTGCCGGCCTGGACGAACGCAGCGTGGTGACGCTGCTCCGGAAGGTTGATCAGCAGCGCCTCGCCATGGCCCTGAAAGGCGCCGATGCCGCAGTCCTGGACAGGATCTGCTCCGCCATGTCGGACAACGCGGCGGAGACGCTCCGGGAAGACATCGACTACATGGGCCCTGCCAGGATCTCGGACGTGAAGGAAGCAAGATCGTCCATCGTGGAGCTCGTGAAGGACCTCGAGCGGGAAGGGGAGATCATCATCGGGAATCCCTGGGAGGGCGACGAGTACGTTCAGTAGGCACCGATGCGTGTCCGGTCCTGGCAACAGGGCCCGGCCAGCGCGTCGAGTATCTCCCCAAGGAGGATCGAGTCCTCGGCGAGGCCCTTGAGGGTCTCCTCCCAGCGGTCCCGCGCGAACGTGAGGTCCTCCATGGCCGTCCTGCCCTTGAAGAGGTGGAGGATGCCCATGAGGCTGTAGTCCGCCTGCCTGAGGACCCGGATCACGGCGAGCTTTTCCATGTCCTCGGGCGAGTAGACCCGCCTGCCATTAGGCAGCCTGCCCGGCTCCACGAGGCCGCTCCGCTCCCAGTCTCGCAGGGTGTCGGGGGCCACACCGGTGCGCCTGGCCGCCTCGCCCCGGTAGATGAGCTCCGTTCGCCCGTCTTGGGCGGCCTGCCCGGTCCGCTCGGCCCCTGTGCCGCGATGCGCGCCGCGATATGCGCCATTGCTCCGCTTCGCGGCATTCCGTGCGCATTGTCGCCCGCGCCACGATTCGAGGATGTCCCGTGCCGCAGCGGCCTCGGCCGCGCACTTCGCCAGTTCGGCGCGGTAGATCGCGAGAATTTCGCGGGCCCCTGTGTAATCGTCTTCGAGGACCTTCGCTATCATGGCTTTCATGCGCCTACGGCCCTGCCATTCCTGGAAGCCGGCTCGCAGTGCCGTCACGGAAAAGAGGGCCTCGAGGGCGAGCTTCCTGTCGTAGCGCCTGTAGCCGTTGGGCCCGCGCGGCACCGCGCCGATGAAGCCCCAGAGCTCGTATTTTCGCAGGGTGTTGGGATGCCTTCCGATGAGGCGCGACAGCTCGGAACAGGAATAGGTCCGGCCTTCCGATCCGGAAGGCAGAAGATCCTCGAGTTTTGTCATGGCATCAAAGCCTACACCTTGCCCCCAGCTTTGTCCACGCAGGCTAGATTGCGGCCATCAAATACAAGGAGAACAACATGGACCACGGCTGCATCGACATCGTCAACGCGAGAACGCACAACCTGAAGGGAGTTAGCCTCTCCATACCGAAACGCCGCTTCGTCGTCTTCACGGGCGTATCCGGCTCGGGGAAGTCCTCCCTGCTTTTCGACACGATCTACACCGACGCGCAACGACAGCTCGTCGAGACCTTCTCGACCTTCGCCCGAAGCCGCCTGCCCAGGCTCTCTCGCCCCGACGTGGACAGCATGACGAACCTCTCGACCTCGATCCTGATCGACCAGAAGAAGATGGGCAGCAACTTGCGGAGCACGGTCGGGACGGCCACCGAGGTCCTCACCTACCTGAGGCTTCTCTATTCGCGGCTCGCGGAGCCCTTCGTCGGCCCATCGTTCTACTACTCCTTCAACCATCCCGAGGGCATGTGCCCGGCCTGCCACGGGCTCGGCTACCGCATCTCGGTGGACCTCGAACGCCTCATCAATCCCGGACTCAGCCTGAGGGAAGGGGCTATCGACCATCCCGAATGCCGGGTCGGCGGCTTCCTCTGGAGGGAGCTCCTCTCGATCGATCTCTTCGATCCGGACAAGAAGCTCCGCGATTTCAGCGAGCGGGAGATGTACCTCCTCCTCCATACCGAGCCGGTACCGGTGAACAAGAAGCACGGCGCAGGAACCTATCTCAAGAACTGGGAAGGCCTTGCGCGGAGGCTCGAGCGGCTCAAGGCTTCAAAGGCCGAGGCGGAGGAGGGCGAGGACGGGAAGGACGCCTACGGGCGATATTTCGTCTACACTCCCTGCGAGGCCTGCGGCGGAACGAGGCTCAACGAACGCGCCCGCTCCACGAAGATCAGGGGTCGCGACATCGGCGAACTCTGTTCGATGGAGATCCACGACCTCATCGGTTTCCTCGCCCCGATCGATTCGCCCGTCGCCCTGCCCATCCTCAGGAAGGCCCTCGTCCTCCTCAAGGCCATGGACGAGATCGGCATCGGTTACCTCTCGCTCGATCGGCCGGTGTCCACCCTTTCGGGCGGCGAGAGCCAGCGCGTCAAGATGGCGCGCCAGATCGACTGCGACCTCACCGACCTCATGTACATCCTGGACGAGCCGTCGGCGGGTCTCCATCCCCGCGATACCGAGCGCCTCACCGGCCTGCTCTGCAAGTTGCGCGACGCAGGGAACAGCGTCTTCGTGGTCGAGCACGACCCCGCGATCATCGGCTCGGCGGACTGGATAGTGGACGTGGGGCCGGCCGCCGGCAGCAGGGGAGGCGAGATCGTCTACAACGGCGGCTTCGAAGGCTTTGCGGGAAGCGGCACCCTTACCGCGAGGCTCATCTCCTCCGACCGCAGGGTGGAACCGAGCAGGCGGGCCCTCGGCCTCCATGGCCCCGGCGACTTCATCGTCCTCGAGCATGCGAAAGCGCACAACCTCAAGGATGTCAGCGTCCGCATACCACGGGGCCTCTTCACCTGCGTGACGGGCGCCGCGGGGAGCGGCAAGAGCTCCCTCGTCCATGACTGCTTCATGCGCGAGCATCCCGAGGCCATCCTCGTCGACCAGTCGCCCATAGGCCGGACGAGCCGCGGCAACCTCGCGACCTACTCAGGCGTCTTCGACCTGATCCGCAAGATCTTCGCGACCTCGACGGGGAAGGACGCTTCGGTCTTCAGCTTCAACTCCCTCGGAGCCTGCCCCAAGTGCGGCGGCCAGGGAGTCCTCGTGACCGAGCTCTTCTTTCTCGACTCGGTTAGGACCGTCTGCGACGAGTGCAACGGCAAGCGCTACAGCGGCGAGGTCCTCGCCCTCAGGCACAAGGGCATGAGCATCGACGACGTCCTCTCGATGACCGCCGCCGAGGCGCTGGACTTCTTCGACAATCCGAAGATCCGTAGCCAGATGAAACTCCTCGTCGAGGTCGGTCTCGACTACCTCAAGCTCGGCCAGACCCTTTCTTCCCTGTCGGGCGGCGAGGCCCAGCGGCTCAAGATCGCCGCGGAACTCGTGAAGAGCGGCAACATCTACGTGATGGACGAACCGACCACGGGACTCCACCTGTCCGACCTGGACAGGCTCTACGCGATCATCCGCAAGCTCACCGCGGCGGGCAACACCGTCATCGTCATCGAGCACAATCCCGACCTCATCAAGTACGCGGACTGGATCATCGACCTCGGGCCCGGGGGAGGGAAGGATGGCGGCAGCCTCCTCTATGAAGGCGCGCCCGAGGGTTTCGCCTCCTGCGCCGTCTCGGCCACCGCCCCGTTCATCGCGCCGTACTGGAAGGAATAATGAAGGGCCGGTCAGGCCAGTTTCAGGCGCTGCAGGCCGGTGACAGATATGCGAATGATGACACCTGCAGCGCATTGTGTTTTTGTGGACACCGCACCGTGCCTGTGCCCGCTGAAATGGGCATCTGGATTGACAAAACGCAAATACAGGCTACACTAGTCATGCGGTTCCGCGGGCCGCCGTCCGTATCCCGCGACCGTAAATAAGCATAACTGTTAGCATCACTCATGGTGAGACAGGAGAACGACAGATGGCAACCCGACCCTTGATCATAAAGCTGGCCTGCAAGATCAGCATCGAATCCATGACCTATACGGGCATCACGGAGAAGGACCCCGAATACCGCATCCTCGATCCCGTGGTCACCGACGAGATGGCCGCGGTAGGCCTTGGCCTCAAGGTCAGGCAGTGGCTGAGCACCGCAGATGTAGCGAAGAAGGTCGGGAAGCCCGAGGCCCATGTGCGCGGAGAGCTCGACAAGCTCGCCGACGCCGGTGTCTGCAAGGTCGCGAAGGGCAAGGACGGCGAGGACTCCTGGTTCCTCCCCATCTGGGTGCCCGGCATCATGGAGTGCATGGTCGCGAACAGGGCCAACGCCGAGAAATATCCCGTCCTCGGCGAGTGCTTCGAGGAGTACACGCGGAGGCGCACCAAGGTCCTCGCGCCGAACCTTCCCGTCGGCAAGGGCCTCATGCGGGTCATCCCCGTCGAGAAGGCCATCTCCGGCGAAACCGTGACCCGCAGTTACGAGGAAGTCTCGCAGTACATCGAGAATGCCTACATGATCGCGGTGTCCGATTGCACCTGCCGCCGCTCCCGCAGGCTCATGGGAGAGGGCTGCGGCCACCTCGAGACGGACATGTGCATCCAGCTCGACGACGGCGCCGAGTTCTTCGTCCGCACCGGCAAGGCGCGCCAGATCGACAAGAAGGAAGCCTACGAGATCCTGAAGCGCGCCGAGGACAACGGCCTCGTCCACCAGACGCCCAACCTGGACGGCCCCGGCAAGACCCTTGCCATCTGCAACTGCTGCGGCTGCTCCTGCTTCGCCCTCCGCGTCGGAGAATATTACAACGCTTATGACTTCAGCCGCTCCAACTTCGTCTCCAAGGTCGATCCCGAGAAGTGCGTGGCCTGCGGACAGTGCGTGGAGAACTGCCAGGTCAACGCCCTCAAGCTCGGACAGAAGCTCTGCTCGAAGACGCCCGTCGTCACGGGCTTCAGGCACGACAGTCCCCGGAATACCTTCTGGGGCCCTTCAAGGTGGAATCCCGACTTCCGCACGAGCCGCGTGGACGTCGTCGAGACCGGTACCTCGCCCTGCAAGACGAATTGCCCGGCCCACATCGGCATCCAGGGCTATATAAAGCTCGCGGCCCAGGGCAAGTACCGCGATGCCCTCGAACTCATCAAGAAGGAGAACCCCTTCCCCGCGGTCTGCGGCCGCATCTGCAACCGCCGCTGCGAGCAGGCCTGCACCCGCGGAGACGTGGACGAGCCCGTGGCCATCGACGAGATCAAGAAGTTCATCGCGCAACAGGACCTCGACTCGAAGACGCGTTATGTGCCTCCGATGCTCAACCAGACCGGCAAGCCCTTCCCCAACAAGGTGGCCGTCGTGGGCGCCGGCCCCGCGGGCCTGTCCTGCGCCTTCTTCCTCGCCCAGAAGGGCTACCCCGTCACCGTCTTCGAGAAGGAGGAGAAGCTCGGCGGCATGCTGACCTTCGGCATCCCCTCCTTCCGCCTCGAGAAGGACGTCGTCGAGGCCGAGATCGGCATCCTCAAGGAAATGGGCGTGACCTTCAGGACCGGCGTCGAGGTCGGCAAGGACGTCAGCCTCGACAAGCTCCGTTCCGAGGGCTACGAAGCCTTCTATGTCGCGATTGGCGCCCAGGGCGGCCGCAAGATCGGCATCCCTGGCGAGGACGCCGACGGAGTGGTGTCAGGCATCGACTTCCTCCGCGACGTCAACCTCGGCAAGGGCGGGAAGCTCTCGGGCAAGGTGGTCGTCGTGGGCGGCGGCAACGTGGCCGTCGACGTGGCGAGGACGGCGGTGCGGTCCGGCGCTTCCGGGGTCTCGATGTACTGCCTCGAGACGCGCGACATCATGCCGGCCGCCGCGGACGAGGTCGAGGAGGCCGAGTCCGAGGGCATAGCGGTCAACAACGCCTGGGGCCCGAAAGAGATCCTCGTCGAGGGAGGCAAGGTAAAGGGCATCGTCTTCAGGAAGTGCACGGCCGTCTTCGATGCCGAACATCGCTTCAATCCCCGTTACGACGAGACGGAGACCGTCACCGTCGAATGCGACCACGTCCTCCTCACCGTGGGCCAGTCCATCCAGTGGGGCGGCCTCCTCGAGGGCAGCAAGGTCGAGCTCAACCGCAACAACACGGTCAAGGCCGACTCCTTCACCTACCAGACCGCGCAGTCCGACGTCTTCGTGGGCGGCGACGCCTTCACGGGGCCGAAATTCGCGATAGACGCCATCGCCGCGGGCAAGGAGGGTGCCATCTCCATCCACCGCTACGTCCACCCCGGCCAGAGTCTCGTCATCGGCCGCGACCGCAGACTCTACAAGGAACTCGACAAGAAGAGCGCCGAGCTCGAGAGCTTCGACACCATGCCCCGCCAGAAGCCCCTCGGCGCCGACGCCTCGAAGGCGAAGAAATCCTTCCGCGACCTCCGCGGAACCCTCTCCGAGGAGCAGGTCAGGAAGGAGACGGAGCGCTGCCTCGGCTGCGGCGCGACCATCGTCGACGAGTACATGTGCGTAGGCTGCGGCATCTGCACGACGAAATGCAAATTCGATGCCATCAGCCTCGTGCGGAAACATGACGAGTCGGGCGTGCCCTTCGAAAAGACGGTGACCGGCGTCATGGTTCCGAACATGCTGAAACGCTCGGGCAAGATCGTCATACGTCCCATCACGAAGCTCTTCGAGGGCAAGAACAGCAACTAGCTGTCGACGAGGTTCGCCGCGACGCCGCTGCCGCAAAGCTGGCGCCGCGGTGGCCCGGACCGATAGTTTTCGGAATTGCCAGTTGTCAGGAAAAGGCAAGGGGCTGTCCCAAAAGGGCAGCCCCTTTTTGAATTTACGGAACAGGGAAGCGAAGGTAGAATTCCTGCATGAAAGACCGGAAGCACGCCGCGCCCGTATTCAAGCCGTACGAACAGGACCAGATG
>Ga0209099_1001567_pt1 | contig 22450 bp, 20 predicted proteins | sample AD_JPNHW2_MetaG_FD_184430 | JGI IMG/M metagenome (GOLD analysis project Ga0209099, IMG submission 184430) | Active sludge microbial communities of municipal wastewater-treating anaerobic digesters from Japan - AD_JPNHW2_MetaG (SPAdes) (version 2) | ecosystem: Engineered > Bioreactor > Anaerobic... | reverse complement strand
TAAGTGTATAAGGTTTTTGAGACCGACGCGTCTACCAATCCTGCCTGCCAAGTGCTTGGCACGCAGGCAGGTCCGCCACTCGGGCAAGCGGTTAAAAGAACGATTACAAAGGGGATGTAAAAGCAGCTAAAATTTTCTTTTAGCAAAATCATTTTTCAAGTTTCTTGTTATTCTTATGCCTAACAGCATCGCGGCTGCTTTTCTTTTCGAGGTTCTTTTTCAGCGCATCAGTAAGGTCAATACCTGTTTGGTTTGCAAGGCAGATAACAACAAACATCACATCGGCCAATTCATCAGCAAGGTTTTTCTGTTTGTCGGAATCTTTAAACGATTGTTCTCCGTAAGTTCGGGAAATGACACGGGCTACCTCGCCCACTTCTTCGGCAAGTATTGCCATATTGGTCAGTTCATTGAAATAACGGACTCCGGTGCTATTTATCCAGTCGTCAACAGCTCTCTGGGCTTGTTTTATGGTCATAAATGAATTGTTTTAAAAGAAATGCACAAAGGTAAAAATAATGATTTGTGGTTAATTTTTGTAGTTTTGTAAAAAATACTGCTTAGTAAATGAAAATTTCGGCATCCCTATATTCTAATAAAGAAAAAGAATTGACAGATCTTGTCAAGGAACTGGATGCCTATCACGTGAATTTTTTTCATATTGACTGTCTTGATACCCCGGAAGTTTTTGATGATATTGCTCAGATACGTTTATTGAGTAAGACCCCCATAGATTTACATTTAATCACCCCATCCCCAGAAAAATACTTCGATCTTATTGAAAAATATAAAATTGAAAATGTTACTTTTCAATATGAAAATCTTAAAAACGGCTTGATTATTCCGGATCATTTGAAATCGAACTTTGGGCTTGCCATAACTTCCGAAACAGACATAAACGTTTTCGACCGTTATTCAGACATCTGCTCCTTTATACTTTTTATGACTACTACCCCGGGGCAGAGCGGCGGAGAATTCAACAAGCAAAACTTTAAAAAGATCAGGGAATTTCGAAGCGTGTATCCGGATAAAAAAATACATGTTGATGGCGGAATCAATGCCGAGCTGTCTTTTATCATGCGTAATATGGGTGTAGACGCTGCCGTTATCGGCTCATATCTTTTTAAAACTGATTTTATCGGCTCTGCTATGTTAAATCTGAAAAGCGACATCGTAAAATCGCATTATCGTGTATGCGATTTTATGCTCGAATACGATGAAATCCCCGTAATCACGGAAGAAAAACTGACATTTGAAAACGTACTGATTTCAATAGATGAATTTAAAATGGGGTTTACGAATATAACTGACAAAAAAGGAACGCTGCTGGGTATTGTTACTAATGCCGACATACGTAAAGGATTGATAAAAAATCTTGGCAATCTTGACCGACTTGATGTTCATGAAATGATAAATAAAACCCCGGCTTATATCTGTGAAGACGATACCGTGTCGGATGTACTGACATATATTAAAAATCTGCAATTTCCTGTTTTGTTTCTGCCCGTGGTTGACCGGCAAAAGAAAATTACAGGAGCTATTAAATTTAACAACCTAATCAAGGGAGAATCATGATACTCCATATTGAAAAAAGTATTGACGCAGGTAAGCTGCAAAAGCTGGCCGATAAATATGAGGCAATTATTTTGAAAACAGAAGATCGTTTTATTCTGATCACCCCGTCAGCATTGAAAATCACAGAAGAGGCCGATAAGGAATTAATACATGAATCGTTTGTATTCGATACTGATATCCAATTGGCAAGCCGCAAATACCTGAAAGAAAAACGCAGCATAAAAATTGGCGAAAACAGTATTGGCGGACAATTCCGCAATGTTCTTATGGCAATCGGACCGTGTTCTGTGGAGTCGGAAGAACAAATCACCCAAGCAGCAGAGTACATAAAAAAAGCAGGTCTGAGGACATTACGAGCCGGTTGCTTTAAGCCAAGGACCTCGCCCTATACATTTCAGGGCATGGGAATTGATGGCCTAAAACTGCTGGATAAAATCCGACAGCAATATGGATTTACGATTATTACGGAAGTCCGTGATTCATCTCATGTTGAGGATGTTATAGCGTATGCTGACATTATTCAGATTGGCGCTAAATCAATGTATGATCACGGGATTTTGCGCAAATGTGCAAAAACAACCAAACCTGTTTTGTTGAAACGAGGTTTTGGAACCACACTGCAAGAGTTTGTTCAGGCCGCCGAATTTATACTTTCAGGAGGAAATCCGAATGTGATTTTATGTGAGCGCGGAATACGGACGTTTGAAACAAAAACCCGCTTTACTCTTGACCTGTGCGGTGTGGCCTATTTAAAGGAAAACACCAACCTTCCGATCATCCTTGACCCGAGCCATGCTATGGGATATGCTTACGGTGTCCCCGATCTGGCTCGCGCCTGCATGGCGATGGATATAGAGGGCTTGCTGATAGAGGTTCACCCAAATCCAAAAGTGGCATTATCTGATGCCTCCCAGCAATTGAACCACGAACAGTTTTCACAATTATTTGACACGCTTAAACCTATTGCTCAGGCTGTAAATCGCACCATAATATGAAATGTTTTTTTTCTGAAAATTTTCAATACCTGTCGGCACAACGAAATATAAGCCCCGATGACTGGCGGACGGGAACCGGAATTTCCAAAGCAAAGATCGCTGCTTTTCTCAGCAACAAAAGCTTACCCGATGCCGGAGAATTGTTGAAAATTTCTACATTTTGTAATTATTCACTCGAAAAGTTACTAAAAGAGAATATTGCGGCAAATGAAAAAATTCTGAAAAAATTCGACTTTAAATTTCTTGTGCTCGACATTGACGGCGTGATGACGGATGCCGGAATAATTTATACAGAATCAGGGGATGAGATTAAAAAATTCAATGCGCGGGACGGGCTGGCAATCATTAGACTTGTCAATGCTGGTTATCAGGTAGGTTTTCTCAGTTCGGGTTTTAAAGAAAAAATAATTAAACACCGGGCAAAAGTTCTTGGTGTGCAAAAAGTATATATCGGCACCTGGAGAAAACTTGAAGTTCTTGAAGACTGGTGCAAGGAGCTTAAAATCTCAATGAAAAATGTCGCTTATATTGGTGATGACTTAAATGATATTCCCGTGATTGAAAAAGTCGGTCTGTCAGCATGTCCGGCTGATGCAATTGCTGAAGTTAAAGATAAGGTCAATATAATATTGTCTTTATGCGGTGGTTGTGGTTGTGTCCGGGAATTCGGCGATAAGTTTCTTTCTAAATACTCCAAGTCACCATTCTGATTTTCAGTTTTTTAAATGAGAAATTTGTAAAAAAAAGCTGAAAAAGTTTTTCTTTTTCAAATAAAATGTTTTAATTTGTGAAATAAAAAAAGGGTTAAACATTATATTAGTCACAAAATCAATAGTATAGAGAATGCGTTTATTTAACAGGTGTGTTTTTTTATTTGTTTTGTCGTCGGTTTTTTGTGTTTCGGCTTCAGCGTCTTCTTTTTTTTCAAGCGTCCCTCAGCATCAGCCTGATTCTAATTTTATTAAAGACAACCCTATTGTAGCTCAGCTTGATAGTCTGGCCACATTAGCTTTTTTTACCAACTCAACTTTCACAACTGATGTTTCGAAGTTGAATATTTATAATTTTCCAGCTGATTCAGTACCTGTTTATGATGATAGTGTTTACAGCAAGCGCATCGCTAAAATGGGCGTTAATTCTCCTTTTGAATATGTTTACAACCAGCAGGTAAGAAATTATATTGACGTTTATTCGGTTCAAAAACGAAAACTGACGTCAAGAATGCTTGGCATGTCAGAGATATATTTTCCGCTTTTTGAAGAACAGCTTGACAAGTACAACCTTCCTCTGGAGTTAAAATATCTGGCTATCATTGAGTCGGCGTTAAACCCTGTTGCAAAATCCAGGTGTGGAGCCAGTGGCTTATGGCAGTTTATGCTGAACACAGGGAAAATGTATGACCTGAAGGTTTCCTCTTATGTTGATGACCGTTTAGATCCTTATAAATCAACCGTTGCGGCCTGTGAACACTTGAGAGATCTTTATAATATTTATCACGACTGGGCGATAGTACTTGCAGCATACAATGCCGGATCGGGTTGCATCAATAGAGCAATCGTAAAGGCAAATCTGGATACGAATGAACGGATAACTTATTGGAAAATCAGAAATTTCTTACCTACCGAAACACAAAATTATGTTCCGGCTTTTATTGGCGCTTCTTATACCATGACTTACGCGACAGAACATAATCTTTATCCTGTTCAGCCCCCTGTGATGCATTGCCAGCTTGATACAATAACGGTTACACAGGATTTTAATCTGAATCAGATATCTTCCTATCTGTGTCTTCCAGAATCAGACATAAAATTTTTGAACCCGGCCTATAAAAAAGGAGTAATACCTGCAACCAAAGAAACGCCTTATGTTTTATGTTTGCCCCGCGAATATATAAGTGATTTTATAAATAATGAGGATGCAATCTATTGTTATAAATCTCCGCAGGAAAATAAATATCATGAACAATTAAAACAAATGTCCGCCGTAAAAACAACTCCAAGTCCGGTGATGGCTAAAGCCAAATCGCTTACAACACAAACACCGGTAAAAGCCCAGACCCAGGAAAATAAGCCAGAGCCGGTTACTGTTAAGCCAGAAACGCCAAAAGCCAATACCTCCAGCAAGCTCGTTTACCATACAGTACAGAAAGGTGATAGTTTGTGGAGTATTGCAGGAAGATACAAAGGTGTCACTGTTGAGGAAATACGCAGTTTAAATAACCTTTCGACAAAAACTGTTATTTACCCCGGGCAAAAATTAAAAATTAACCTAAAAGGTTGATGTTTCTATTTTCTGTAAATATTTTTAAAATATACTTTAAAAAACATCCAATTAAACTGCGCCGGTTTTTTTTTCTTTGTATTGCTTTCTTTGTAATACCTCAGCAACTTTTCTCTCAGCCCGGCAGTAATAGACCCACCGGAATTATTCGTGTTTATTTTACCAATATGGTTGACAATACGGTATCAACCTTTGCCGATGGAATTTATAATCCAAATATGGAAGACACAATAGTTGCATATATAAATAAAGCACAAACTACGATTGATATGTGTGTTTACGATAACCGTAGCGATGCTATAATAACTGCCGTCAATCAGGCATATTTAAGAGGTGTATCGGTTCGTTTTATTTCAGAAACTACATCCCTGAACTATTCGTTGTCTGATCTGAACGCCTCCATTCCGCTTCTTAAAAGAAACGATGGGACAAATATTATGCATAACAAGTTTGTGATTATTGACAGGGATAATGAAAATAATGCATGGCTCATTACCGGCTCTGCCAATCATACACCCGATAACCTTGCCGTTGATCCGAATAATGTTGTTTTTATTCAGGATAAAACATTGGCACTGGCTTATACTACTGAATTCGAAGAAATGTGGGGCTCTTCGGGTACAACTCCAAATTTAACAAATTCAAAATTTGGCGCTGCAAAAACAGACAATACGCCTCACAGTTTTATGGTCGGCGGAAAAACCATAGAGTTATATTTTTCTCCCAGCGACGGTACGTCATCACATATTATAACTGCTATAAATACGGCGCAAACAGATTTCAGTTTTGCCATGTTCACTTTTATACACAATGGAATTGGCGATGCTGTTGTTGATGCGCACAATTCAGGAGTTGTGGTTAAGGGGATTATAGAAAATGTTTCTTATTTCGGCTCCGAATATTCTTCTCTTGTATCTGCCGGTATTCCTGTTCTTTCGCACGAGAGTATTCCGAACTCTTTTCATCATAAATACGGGGTAACCGATGCCACAAATCAGACTTCGGACCCGTTAGTTATTACCGGTTCGCACAACTGGACTAACTCTGCAGAGGAAGACAATGACGAAAATACGTTGATTATTCACGACAGTCAGATCGCAGCCATGTATTATGAAGAATTTATAACAAGGTATAATGAAATGCTTGCCGGAGTTGAATCCTCGTACAGTCCTCTGTTTGAATTATTTTATGATCCTTTACAAAACCAGATTAAAATTGAAAATTCCGATGGCACTATAATTAACAGTATAGAGCTTTTTGATCTGAAAGGATCCATGGTCTTTCAAAAAGATATTTTGTCAAAAGAAAAAATCATACAGATAAAGCTTTCAGCATTTAAGCCTGCTGTTTATCTGGCCAAAATAAATACTCCGGACGGTTATCGTACCATTAAGTTTGTGGTGAGCCAATGAGTGGGTTGCCGTTAATTGATTTTTCACCACACGATTTACTATTGTTAGAAAATATTTTGGAATAAAAAAGCCCATGAATTTATTTCATGAGCTTTAAAATAATAGAGCCACTCAGGGGACTCGAACCCCCGACCCGCGCATTACGAATGCGCTGCTCTACCAACTGAGCTAAAGTGGCTTAAAAAAGAACGAAAGAAAAAAGCCCCTGAGGGCTTTGGTCGGGATGAGAAGACTCGAACTTCCGACCCCCACGTCCCGAACGTGGTACGCTAGCCAACTGCGCTACATCCCGAGAAATTCTCCGGCAAAGGTAATAAAAAAATAAAAAGCATAAAACTTATTGAGCTAATTTCATTTTTATCTTTGACGAAATCACATCAATGGCCACATGGTTGGCCCCACCCTGTGGAACAACAATATCGGCCACCCGTTTTGTCGGTTCAATATATTTGAAATGCATGGGCTTCACCCATTTTTCATAATGGCTCAGCACATCCGAAAGCGAACGCCCGCGCTCTTCCATATCACGCTTGATGATCCGCATCAGCCGTTCGTCGGGTTCGGCATCAACGTAAACCTTAATGTTAAAGCGTTCTAAAAGTTTGCTGTTGGTAAATATCAGGATGCCTTCCACAATGATCACCCTTTTAGGCTGAATAGGAATAGTTTCCTTGGCTCTGGCACAGGTGAGGTACGAATAGATAGGCATTTCGATAGGATCACCCTTTTTTAGCATGTCAAGATGCTTGATAAGCAAACCGAATTCAATCGAAGATGGAGCATCGAAATTTATTTTTGAGCGGGCCTCAACACTTAGGTGGCCGTTATCTTTATAATATGCATCCTGAGAAATGATAGTAACGGAACTGGCAGGAAGACTACTTGCAATTTTTTTTACTACGGTGGTTTTTCCGGAGCCGGAACCACCAGCAATTCCTATTATGAGCATTTTTTTTTCAAAAATACGAAAAAATTATTTCAGTAATAATTATAAAACACATTTGTTTAAAAATGATTTAAAAAAAAAATATTATTTTTGAAAAAAATATTATTTATGAAAAAAATCGTTGCATGTGCAATCCTGTCATTAAGTGTTTCCTTGATTTTTGCTCAGGAAAAAATCGGATTTTCGCCCTATCCTTATCATTATGATGATGTTCTGATAAAAAAAATCAGCTCCGAGGATCCGGGCCTTGCCTCAAAATATGCCATATACGAAGAAAACCTGAAGTCGGTCATTGAGGCGATGGAGGCCGGCAACAATCAGAATTTTACTAAATCAGATACGCTTATAAATGGAAGGCGCATAGTTCCGGTAGTATTTCATATTATTCATAAATATGGTCCCGAAAATATTAGTAAGGAGCAAATAGAAGATGCCATTAATCTCATCAACATAGACTATAATAAACTAAATACTGATACCGGGGCCGGGAATACATATCCTGCTTTTGACGCTCGCAGAGCGAATTGCCAGATTGAGTTTCGCCTTGCCAGAATCGACCCCAATGGAAACTGTACCGATGGTATTGCCAGGCATTACGATCCGCAAACAGATTACGGATATTTTAAGACCATGACGGATTATTGCTGGACCCCTAGCCACTACCTGAATATTTTTTGTGTAAATTTTATTTACCCTGAAGGCATGGCTTTACCTGACGGAGCTTTTATTGGTGGAATGTCGCCCTTTCCTCCGAGCAATACGTTGTCTCAAGCGCTAACGGGAGGAGACACCTTGGCAGATGGAGTACTGATCAGACATGATTGCATAGGAAGTATTGGCACGGCTGTTGAAATGGGTGGAATGCCTATCAATGCTCTCAACCGTACATTTACTCACGAAAGCGGACATTACTTTAATTTATATCACCCGTTCCAGACTGGTCCACTATGTGTCTTACTCGGATCGGATGGCTGCGGATCTTCTATCCTGGGCTGTGGCGATGAAGTTAGTGATACGCCTCCGGTTCAGGCGGCATCACAAAATACAGCAATTGATTGTTATGTTCCGGGAAGCCGCAATACATGTACTAATGACAATCCTGATATGCCGGATATGGTTGAGAACTACATGGATTATCAGTGGGGGTATTGCACAAATTTATTTACAACAGGACAACTAAGCAGAATAAACGCCACAATGCAAAACGATAGAAGAAAACTCTGGTCGAAGGAAAACCTTATTTTTACGGGGGTAATGGATACGGGAGCTTCTGTCTGCGCGCCCATAGCTGAATTTATTTCAAATTCCAACTTGGTTTGCGCTGGTAATAATGTGCAGTTTACGGACTTTTCGTTTTCCGGAGCTGTGCAAAACTGGTTCTGGACGTTCGACGGGGGAACACCGGCAACGTCTACAGATCAGAATCCCATGGTCACTTACAGCTCTCCCGGAATTTATAATGTTAAACTTCGTGTTAGTAATGCTAATGGCGCTGACTCTCTCATTAAACAAGACATGATTACAGTAAAACCTGCTGTTCCCGGAACTCTTACGCCGTTTATGGAAGACTTTGAATCGGTTACACTTAATAATGGCTGGATCGTAAAAAATGATGCCGGTAATACCTGGGAAATTACCGATACAGCCTCTTTTTCAGCCACAAAATCTATTCGAATACATAATTATAATGGAAATACTGCCGGCAGTTTTGATGAATTTATCACTCCTGCTTATGATTTCACTGGCTTGCCTTCAGGTGGAACCCCTATTTTAAGGTTTAAACTTGCTTATGCGGGGAAAATTATTCCGGGTTCATTAGGATTGACACAAACGGATACAGCTTTTGATGCCTTAAAAATGTATGTTTCGACGGATTGTGGTGAAACCTGGCTGGAAAAATATTCTACTGCCGGTTTGGCTCTTACAAGTGCAAATGCCACACAATCAAGTTTTGCCCCGGATTCACTTTCACATTGGAGGGATGTTGTACGCCCGATGCCCTATACATTTCTTTCACAGAATAACGTGATGTTTAGATTTGTTTTTCATTCAAATGGCGGGAACAACCTTTATATTGATAATATAAACATTACGTCTTCTGTGTCAGGTTTCGAAGAAAACATGATGGAGTCTTTAAACTTTTCAGTAGGGCCAAATCCTGTAACAGAAAAGTCTTCTATACAATTTAATTTGGAAGTGCCTGCACGGGTTGATATTTCTGTTTTTGACATTATGGGCAAAGAAATAAAACAAATAGCAAGCGGAAAGTTTGACGCGGGCAATCATACCCTTGAATTGGAAAAATCAAGGCTTGGAAGCTGCGGAATATATTTTGTAAAGGCTACAATTGATGGCTATTCTGTGGTAAAGAAAATCGCAGTTCAGTAATTGCTGATTATCTTTTTGCAAGCCATTCTGCCGGATTGCAAATGACTTTTCCCTGCCATACTTCGAAATGAAGTTCGGTTTTCCCTTCATCGGTATTGGTATAAACCACGCCGATATTTTGTTTGATCGAAACGGATTGATTTTTACTTACCGACACGGATTCAAGGTTTGAATAAACCGTGAAAAATTCACCGTGACGAATAATAACCGCTGTGTTGTTGTTCGTGATGGTAACAATGCTTGATACTGTTCCATTCAATACAGCTCTGGCTGAAGCGCCGATGGTTGTTGAAATGTCGATGCCGTTGTTTTTAACTTTGATGCCATCGAGAACCGGATGCGGATGTTCGCCAAAACTTCCGGTTATAGCTCCGCGTTCAACAGGCCAGGGAAGTTTTCCTTTGTTGCTCATGAAATTATCTGAAACTACTTTTTCTTCGGGAGTCAACACATTTTTTACCGTGGTAGTGCTGGTAACGGTTTTATTAGATTTAACAGCCGATTTGTTAATTTCTGCCGCAATAGCCGCCTCAATTTTTTTCTTGAGTATTCGGGCTTCGTCTTCTTTTTTCTTAAGTTTTGATTTTAATTCTTTTTCTTTCTGCTTGAGTGTTTTCAGATTTTTATCTTTGGTTGCTTTTTCTTCGGCAAGCTTTTGTTTCTCTTTTTCGCTTGACAAAAGGAGCTCTTTTTTTGAAAGTTTCTGTTGTTCAAGTTCTCTGTTTTTTTCTGTAATGGTTTTTTTTGTGTTTTGTATGAGGCCTACCTGACGGCGCAGGTATTCATTGTATTGTTGAAAATACTTAATGCGCGAATAAGCCTGATTCATATCTTTTGCTGCGAAAATGAGCATGATACGATCATACGAGTTCCGGTTTTTATATGAGTTATAGATCAGCTCCGCATATTCATTTTTCATGGAGTTCAGCTGCTCATTTGAGCGTTTGATGTTTTCATTGTTAGCGAAAATTTTATTATCCAGGCCTGCAATCTCATCATTGATCCCGCCGATTAATTCTTCGCGCTTCGTTATCTGGTTTTTCAGCAATACGATCTGGTTTAAAGAAAGGTCTTTATTCTTTTTTGTTTCATCCAGAAGTTTTTTATAATAAGCGATTTCCTCTTCTATCGCTTTTTTCTTGTCAAGAAGCTTGTCTTTGTTTTGCTGGTTCTGTGCAAAAGGATATATCCAGACAATAGTCATCGCCGAGAAGAAGCAAAAAAACAATAAAAATCTTTTTATCCTGTTTCTTTTATACATGAAGAGGTCTATTCAAAAGTACCGTAAAAATAAATGTTTTTCAAAAAAGCAGAATTTGTGATTGAGAAAACTACAAACAATACATTGTTTATAAGAACAGGAATACATTGTTTTTATCATTTAACAATAAGATTTATTCGTATTTTTGCAGCGATGAAAATGCTTTAGTTTCTGCTTTTTAAAACGACGATGTATGAAAATAATTGTTCCAATGGCAGGCATCGGCAAACGAATGCGCCCACATACGCTCACTGTCCCTAAGCCCTTGATACCCGTGGCTGGTAAGCCGATCGTTCAACACCTGGCGGAAAGCCTTATGCGGGCTTGCAACGAAACGCCCGATGAAATAGCCTTTGTTACGGGGAACTTCGGTACGGAAGCGGATAACAAACTGTTGGAGATCAGTAAAAATATAGGAATAAAAGGAACAATATACTATCAGACCGAAGCCTTGGGGACGGCTCATGCAATATTGTGCGCAGCAGAATCACTGACGGGGCCGGTAATTGTTGCTTTTGCCGACACACTCTTTAAGGCGGGGTTTAAAATTGATGCCGACAAAGACAGCATTATCTGGGTGCATAAAGTTCAAAATCCATCGGAATTTGGCGTAGTAACTACGGATGAAGAAAATATGATCACCGGTTTTGTGGAGAAACCAAAAGAATTTGTTTCCGATCTTGCCATTATTGGTATTTATTATTTCAAAAGCGGCGAAAATCTGCGAAAAGAACTGCAATACCTGATCGACAACAACATAATAAAATCAGGCGAATACCAACTTACAGATGCCCTGAAAAACATGCTGAACAAAGACATGGGCTTTTATGCCGAGTATGTTGACGAATGGCTTGACTGCGGGAATAAGGATGCTACGGTCCACACCAATCAGCGCATGCTGGAACTGTGTGATAAAAAAGACCTGATTGCACCGTCGGCAATAATTACAAATTCAGTAATTAAAGAACCGTGTTTTATCGGAGAAAATGTGGTGATAAGCGACTCTGTAATCGGCCCGCATGTATCCATCGGCAATAATACACAAATAATAAACTCAATAATTACTAACAGCATTGTACAAGAACATTCATTGATAAATGACGCCAATCTTGATAATTCGATGATAGGAAATTTTGTTGATTTTAAGGGAATTTTGAACGAATTGAGTATCGGTGATTATACCTCTATGTGTTAAGGACCCTGATGAAAATAAGCCTGAAAAATATATTGTTTTTATGTGCGATTGCAGGAATAGTGATTTTTTCTGCTTGTAAAACTACCGATAAATCCACAGTTTCTGGGGCCGTAACCACAAAGAAACTTACGCAGGAGCAGCAACTACAGAACACCGCGCTTTTTATGGAAGGGTTACGGGAAAAATATCTAGGCAATTACGATAAGGCGATTGGCCTTTTTGCACAGTGCATTAAACAAAATCCTGCCAACGATGGCGCCTTATATGAGATGGCTTATTTATTATTTGAAGGAAAAAAATATTCAGATGCCTTGATACTTGCCAAAGACGCAAGTAGGCGCAAGCCTGAAAATATCTGGTATTCACTGCTTCTTGCGCAAATTTATTCTGCAACAAAAGATTATGTCAGCGCAGAAAAGACGTATAAAACGATAGTGGAAAAAAATCCTGATAAGGCTGAAATATATTATGAATGGGCTGATGTTTGCATACTCGGTGAAAATTACATTGGCGCTATAAAAGTTTATGATATGATGGAAGGTCGTTTCAGCCGTCAGCCCGAGTCAACGATTCAAAAGGAAAAACTTTATCTTCAACTTGGCAAGACAAACAAAGCTATCGAAGAGCTGGAAGCCCTGATTAAACTGTTTCCGGCCGAAACACAATATCAGGGGATGCTTGCCGAGATTTATATGGCAACGAACCAGCCGATTAAAGCATTTGAACAATACGAAAAGATAAAAAAGATAAATCCATCGGACCCGTATGTACATCTTTATCTTGCCGATTATTATCGTGTGCAGAACCAAAGCGACAAAGCTATTGAAGAGCTTAAAATCGCCTTTGCGGTTAAAGAACTTGATATTGATTCTAAAGTGAAAATACTGCTCTCTATCCTTGATGATCCTTCTAAAAACAAGGAGTATGTCGCCATATTACCTGAACTTGCAAAGATTCTGACCCTTGCCGAACCTGATGAACCCAAAGCTTTTTCTGTGTATGGCGATATCCTTAATCAGCAGAAAGATCTTGCCGGTGCACGCGATGCTTTTAAAAAAGTTACCGAACTTGATAACAGTAAATATGTTGTCTGGCAGCAACTTCTTCAGATCGACAGGGTGCTTGAAGATTATGTGTCACTCGCTGCGGACAGCAAAAAGGCTATGGAACTTTTTCCCGAACAAGCCGAGCCGTATCTGTTTTATGGTGTGGCAAAAATGAAATCAGGCGAATACGAACAAGCAATTGGTGTGCTGAATACCGGAAAAAATTTTGTTTCTGATGACAACATGATGCTTAAATTTTATACGGCATTAGCCGACTGCTATTATAAAATTAAAAATTACGACCTGTGTTTTGAGGCTTATGAAAAATCGCTGAGTATTGAGCCCAATAATACGTATATTTTAAATAATTATAGTTTTTATCTTGCTCTTCAAAACAGTAATCTCGGCCGCGCCGAACAGCTTTGCGAACGACTGATGACACTTCAACCCGACAATCCGCTATTTCAGGATACGTATGCCTGGGTACTTTATAAGAAAAAAAAATACGAAGAAGCCAATACGTGGATTGAAAAAGCTGTATCCGGAAGCAAGAGTCAAAATGCGGCAATCCTCGACCATTACGGAGATATTTTATACAGCCTGAACAAAGTTGAACAGGCAGTTGAGAACTGGGAAAAAGCCAGAAAAAACGGAATGAATTCTGAGATATTGGATAAAAAAATAAGAGATAAAAAACTGTATGAATAAGCGTATTTTTATTCTAGCAGCTTTTTTTCTGGTTGTCTTTCTTCAAAATTCCTGCAAAACAAAGCAGGTTATTTTTCATGAGTTTTATATTCCAAACACAGAAGAATTGGCGAAATTGATGAAAAAAAATCAGTTTCAATTTAATACGTTATCATTAAAATTCAATGCAGAAGCGCAATCCGGGGAAGAAGACAACAGCTTTTCAGGGAATATTTATATTGTAAAAGACAGCCTTATATGGGCTTCAATTCAAAAACTCGGGTTAGAGGCTTTTAGATTTTTAATAACTTCCGATTCGGTTAAAATGCTTGACCGTATCAACAAAGTTTATCTTGCCGGAGATTATCTTGTTTTAAATGAAATGCTGAAAAGTAATCTTGATTTTTATTTGCTGCAGGCACTAATTACGGGTAACGATACTAAAGAAAATGATACAACTGGCTTTATTGGAACGAATGGTGACGGTTGTGTTATACTTAGTAGCAAAAAAAGAAAAAATCTATCCGAAAGTTTTTCTTCCGATTCGGTTAACCAGGAAATATGGCTTAATAGTGAAAATTATAAGATAATTAAAAACAGCATTATAAAAAGTCAAAAACAGCTTTCAAATACAGTTGATTTCGTAAATTTATTTGAAGTCAATTATTCAGATTTTCAGGATTTAGACGGACAAAAATTCCCCGGGAAAATTGACTTTCAGATGAACGATCTTAAAAAAATAAAAGGCAGCATTAAATATACGCGCATTAGCCCTGAAAAAAAAGAGACCTTCCCTTTTTCAATTCCGGATAGTTACAAAAGAAAAAAATAGTTTCCCCGTTTATTTAGTAAGAACAATTTTTCCGGTTTCTATTCGCCCAAACCTAATGTTATAATAAAGGTCTTTGTTGCTTTGAAATCCTGCTCTTTATTAAGATTATCTTAGCTAAAATCAACCGTATTGTATCAGAAAAGCTTTGGTAAACTCTTCCAGGTCGCCGTCCATCACTTTTTGCACATCGGATGTTTCAACACCGGTGCGCAAGTCTTTCACCATTTTATACGGATGCATCACGTAACTACGGATCTGTGAGCCCCATTCAATTCTTTTTTTGTTGCTTTCTATTTCGTCGATCTTTTCTTTCTTCTTACGTAGCTCAATTTCATAAAGCTGCGATTTAAGCAAGTGCATAGCTTTTTCACGGTTTTGCAACTGTGAGCGTGTTTCCTGACATTCAACAATAATGCCCGAAGGAATATGTTTTAACCTCACGGCGGTCTCCACTTTATTCACATTCTGTCCGCCGGGACCGCTCGAACGAAAAGTATCAAAGACAATATCTGATGGATTTACATCGATAACAATATTGTCGTCTATCACCGGATACGCATATACAGACGCAAAAGAAGTATGCCTGCGGTTGGCAGAATCAAAGGGCGATAAACGCACCAGACGGTGTACGCCGTTTTCGCCTTTCAGGTAGCCGAAAGCGTATTCGCCTTCAAATTCAATGGTTGCGGATTTGATTCCGGCCGTATCGCCGTCCTGAACACTGATAATGCTTACCTTGTAATTATTGCGTTCGCCCCAGCGGAGGTAAAGACGCATCAGCATCGAGGCCCAGTCCTGGCTTTCGGTGCCGCCGGCGCCGGGGTTGATATTTACGATGGCGCTGAGCCTGTCTTCTTCGCCGCGAAGCATTTTTTTGAATTCCAGTTTTTCAATTTTCGCTGTGGCATCGTCAAATTGTTTCTGAACATCCTCATCGCTGGCTTCCCCTTCGGAATAAAAACTCCACATTACCACAATGTCGTCGTATGCGCTTTTTGCTTTCTGATAAGCATCTGTCCAGGTTTTTTTCTCTTGGATGCTTCTCATTAACAGCTCGGCTTTTTTGGGTTCGTCCCAGAAACCGGCTTGTTGGGTGGTTTGTTCGCCTTCTGCTATTTGAGAGAGTTTGCCGTCGATGTCAAAGGAACCTCCGGAGATCTTCAAGGCGTCGTTCCAGATCTTTAATTTGTTCGTTGGTGATCATTGCGTAGAAATTTTAGGCAAAGGTAGTGATTTTTTTGGAAGGGAGGCGATTAGGTCTGCTAAGGCGGAATAGGCGCTTAAAGCCTTACAGTGGGAGCGCGACTCAAAGTCGCACTCCCACTTTGCAAGATGGAAGCGCACTATGCTTTGAAAAATATTTTTGTATGTTTTACTTGTTTTTCGTTATTGCGAATAAATAAATTTTATATTTGTTTAGCCCTTTACAAATAATTACAAATGTTTATTGTCGTTTGTAGGCGTTTGCAAATGGACTTGCAGCAAGCCATTAGTTATGCATAATGCAAAACGCGCAATCATGAGAAAAAAAACACTTTTACTTATCATGTTAATAGTGACACTTATTACATTTACTCAATGCAATAAATGCAAATCAAAAAAACTTGGATATATCCAATTATCACAAACAGACCTTAACATAGTTCCTTATAATGGAACGGAAACATTAAATTTCAAGGATTCTATAGGTAATACAATTCAATTTCTTGGTGAATATAGCCAGACACAAAATAATCCACAATATGAAAACGCTAGCTCAGATCCCGATTGTCCAGGGAACTATTATGATGTTGAGGAGCATTCTGTTCGTTTTAATTCTGCGCTCATTAGTGGACATATTTGGCTCTATATGATTCAATATCCTTCTTTTTCTAATGAGGATATCCAAAAGCTTCTTTTTATTACTACAGAATATCAGGATACTCAATATTGGTCTTTCAATTGTTTTTTTGAGTTTTATGAACTAAAACTCTATAATTCTACATCCTCACGTGGCAGTATTTTAACATTTAATGATAGTTTGGTGGTTGGACAAAATAAATATTACTCTGTTTACACGTTGAACCAGAGTACCGCAGTTACGGGATATGCAAACCTTAAGACATTATATTATTCAATAAATAATGGCATTATTGGATTTAAAACAGATCAAGGACATTTGTGGTATTTGGACAATTAGATTATTAATAAGACTGCACTATGCATAACAGCAAGCCGCAGAACGTTAGGGCATTGCAACAAGACGAAAGCCCCTGTGCGCGCGCGTTCGTAACGCGTGCAATTGAGAAGCAGACGAAAGCACCAAAAAGAAACAGTGAAGATAATGTCAGCAACTTTTTTTGAAACCGGAGATGAATTTAGAAAATGGTTAGAAATGAACCACGATAAAGAAACGAAGCTGATAGTTGGATTTTATAAAGTGGACAGTGGCAGACCTTCAATCAACTGGTCTCCCTGTGCGCGCGCGTTTGTAACGCGTGCAATTAAGAAACAAGACAAAAGCATCAAAAAGAAACAGTGAAGATAATGTCAGCAACTTTTTTTGAAACCGGAGATGAATTTAGAAAATGGTTAGAACTGCACCACGATTAAGAAACGGAACTGATTGTCGGATTTTATAAGGCGGACAGCGGCAGACCTTCTCTCACTTGGTCTCAATCGTTTTTATTTTTTCAGGCTCATGCCTCTTTTTTCAAACCGTTTTCCATAAAAAAACCACGTTTAAAATATATGTTGTATTCACATTGCCTTTGATTTTTTAAAAAAATACCCCATTATTGCCTTTGATTTTTCAAAAATCCGCTCCCACCTGGCTTGAATCGATCTTGAAATGTGTGGTGTCTTTTGCCATAAATAGTTTCGATAAACCTTTTATCTCAACCTTATTTATCATGTCGGCGGTATCGGCGCCCGTAGCCGTTCCTTTGGCGATCAGCTTGGTTGCGATCAGGGTGAAATAGGCCTGATTAACCCGCGAGAGCTTTCCGGTTTCGTCAAACAAAGATTTGAACCAGCGCGGCTTCGGGATGATGCTTGCCAGAAAAATACTTTCAGGAACACTCAGTTGTGAAGGTCTTTTTTTGAAATAATAGTCGGCCGCTTCGGAAATGCCGTAAACCCCCGGGCCCCACTCGATTAGGTTGAGGTAAACTTCGTACATCTTTTCTTTTGAACAGAGGTTGTTGTTATTGATCAGCCAGGCGATCAGGATTTCTTCGGCCTTGCGGGCTAATGTTTTGTTTTTGCTCAGAAAGACATTTTTAACCAATTGCATATCGATGGTGCTTCCGCCACGTACAAAACGCCCTGCGTTTATGTTGGCGATAATTGATTCGCGAAATGCAGCCGCGTTAAACCCGTCGCCATAGAAATAGCCACCATTCTCAGAGATCAGCACGGCATCCTTCAGATAAGGAGAAATAGCCTCGAGCGTGGTATAGGATGGGTTATCGGGGCCGACAACAAATGTGCGGACGGGTGCGCCATTCACATAAGCGGTGTGGCTGAAGTTTCCGTTGATTTTCCGGAAATCGGTAATGCCGTATTTTAGTATCGAAAAATCTTTTCCGCTAAGCGCGGCGTCAAATTTCAGTGAGTCGGGCTGCCGCATATCAAGGTCAAAATTTACAAATAGCCGGAGACTTCCTTTTGTTCTGATGCCTTCAAAATTTCTAAACATCCCGCAGGGCAAGGATTCAAAAAGATCCTGCGCATCGAGTTCTTTATTGATCTTTAATTTTACTTTGACCACAGGCTTGTGGCATCCCACGATATAGGGATTAAAGAAAAACCGGTGGTATGCGATAACGGAAGTACTATCGAGTTCAACACGATCGTCATAAGCATGGAGGTTAAGTTTAAAGGCGATCTTTTTAAATACAACATCGGTCTGCGCGATCTTTTTATGATTGAGCAGCAGGCCGCTGATCAGGTTTTCGAAAGTAATATCGAGTTTTGAACTGTTTCCGCCCACTGAAATTCCGGTATATAAGGTGTCAAAATCGCAGCGGAATCCGTATTTAGATTGAATATACGGGATGTGTACTTTTTGACCGGCCGGAGCATACACCATAAAATTCAATAATTTCCGGCTCTTTATAATTTCGCCTTTTATAAAATTTATCCGTTGTTTCCCTTTCTCTATAGTAGCAACAGCTGATAAAAACCGGTGATCTTCGATACGGAAGGATGGCATAAAAGCAGAAAAGGAATTGGTATCAGATGTGGCGTGTATCAGGAAGTTTTTTATTTCAATATTGTCGGGAATAGTAGAAAAAACGCCCGAAAAAATTTTATCGAGGCGTGCCGAATAATTATACGAAGTATCTTTTGCCTGAGGTACCGTGTCTTTCTGAGGATTCAATAAAAAATCATAATTGTTTTTTTTGCCATACCTGATCAGGTTGATCATGGTGTTTTCGAGCAATACCTCGTCAATGCTAAGCGAGCCGGTCAGCAAAGGGAAGAATCTCACATGAGCATATATTTTTCCGCTTCGGAACAACACGTCGCGATTTTCAGGTTCAACGGAAATGTTTTCAAGCGTAATGCCTGTGAATCCCGTAAAAGAAGAATGTCCTACAATTAAATCAGCATGATATTTTTCTTTGAACGCGCGGCATTTGCTATCTAAAACCGAATGCAACATACTGTTGCGAAAGATGAAAAACAGTATGAATAGTAAAATGAATGCGGCAAAAGTGTATAAAAATATTTTTCTGAATAAAGCGGATTGTAAAAACTCGTTCAGCCACCCCCGGGTTTTATTTCTGCCTGTATAGTTTGTTAACCGGAAACCGGGTTTTATGATCCTATTCATGGGCTTTTATAATTTCAAAAACCAGCGAAGGTTCAAACCCTCTGGAAATTAAAAAATGCGCAACTTTTTGCTTTTTTTTAAAAAGATCTTTTTCTTTTATTTCCTTTTCTTTTTTCTGTGCCAGCGCTTTAATTGTTTTATAATAGTCGCCAGTATTGATTTCGTCCAAGCCAGCGCTGATCGCATCTTTCTTTATTTTTTTACTGCGTAGTTCATTTGTAATTTTTATTTTTCCCCATTTGTTATAGAGAAATTTTCCTCTCACATAAGATCGGGCATAACGAGCTTCGTCTATGAAGTTCTCTTTTACGAGCTGCTCAATGATCTTTTTACCGCGTTCTTTTTCAACGCCCCACAAATGAAGTTTTTGTTCTACATCATACAGGCAGCGTTCCTGATACGCACAATATTCCTGCGCTTTGTGTAAAATAGTTTTTAATCCGGATAATTTTTCATTTACATCATTCATAAAACTTGTTGAACCATTTTATTAAAATAAACAAATGAAATAAGCTCTTAGTGTTTCTTTGTGTCCTTCATGTCTTAGTGGTATTCATATGAATTCTATTTACCAATATAATAAAAGAAACACAGTGACATCGATCCGCCGCGGCGGACACTAAGGTTCACTAAGAATAGAAAATATTTGGGAAAATAACATTTTTCTAGTTTGTTCAAAAAAACAGCATTTTCAACTAACGGATGAAATGTTTCCACACATCATTGAAAACGGCAAAAACCATTAAAGCAATAAGTATGATCATCCCAACAACCTGTGAACGTTCAAGCACTTTTTGCGATACTTTTCTGCGGGTGATAAGTTCCCATGTTGTAAAAACTACATGTCCGCCATCAAGAGCCGGAATCGGTAAAATATTCATGAACGCCAGCACAACGGAAATAAGCCCGGTAATCAGCCAGAAGCGATGCCAATCCCAAATACCGCCGTATATTTTCATGATGCCGATGGGTCCCTGGAGTGATTCGCTGGCATTTTCTTTTCCGGTAAATATTTTTCCCAGTCCGCGTACATTTGCCCACAGATTGCCCATCGCGTCTTTAATGCCGTATTTAATACCGGATGCAAGGCCATAAGATTTTAATGCATAATGATGTTTGCTGACAACTCCGATATATCCGGTAGAATCTACAACAAGGCTGATGGTTAACGTGTCCTTGTTTCGCAATAAGGTCAAAGCAAGATTTTTTTGTTTTGAATCCCAGATAATTTCACGGAACTGGCCATAACTTGTTACGGGCATCGAATCGATAGACAAGATATTATCACCTTTTTTCAGTCCGGCGATAAAAGCCGAACTGGCTTTTTTACTTTTATCTGCATAGGTGATCGTGTCCAATACGCTGTCTATCGAAAAATTGAAATTATGCGCTTCGATAAAAAAGTCGCGAATGTTTTTGCTATAATTACGGTAGGTCGTGTCGGGAACAGTAATGTCCACTGTTTTGCCGTTGCGGTCAACGGTTATAACCGAGCCCATCAGCACATTGGCGGATACTACATCTTTAAAACGCTCAACTTCTTTGCCGTTTACTTTCAGGATTTTGTCGCCTGTTTGAAAGCCGATCTCGCGACCAGCCGGATAAGCATAGATACCGTTTGTTATATTCTTGCAGGGCAGGTACTCTTTTTCGTAATTCAAGATGACAGCGGTGAAAATGATCATACCAACGATCAGGTTCATAAAAACACCGGCCAGCATCACGATAAGCCGCTGCCATGCCGGCTTGGAACGAAATTCCCACGGCTGCGGCGGTTGTTTCATTTGCTCTTTATCCATCGACTCATCGATCATTCCGGCAATTTTCACATATCCGCCCAAAGGAAGCCAGCCAATGCCATATTCTGTATCGCCCTTTTTAAATTTAAAAAGTTTGAAATTCCATGCGTCAAAGAAGAGATAAAATTTTTCAACGCGTATCTTAAACGCACGTGCAGCCAGAAAGTGTCCCAGTTCGTGAACGAAAACCAGAATCGACAAACCCAGTATTAGCTGGGCAATCATAATAATAGTACTCATTTATAGTTTGTTTTTATTATTTCTTTAGTAATTATTCGTGTCTCGGCATCACTTGAAAAATAATCTTCAAGGGAGGGTTGCTTTAAAAATGTTGCCTTTTGCATGCCTTGTTCGATCACGGATGTTATATCCATAAAGCCGATCTCATCATTAAGAAATGCGTGAACGGCCACCTCGTTAGCCGCATTCAGCACGCAGGGCATGTTGCCACCAAGATTCAGCGCTTCGTAAGCAAGTGATAGGTTGCGGAACGTATCTGTGTCGGGAGTTTCGAAAGTAAATTCGTTTATTTTCTTCCAGTCGATACGCGGAAAATCTGTTTTGAAACGCTGGGGGTAGCCAAAAGCATATAAAATTGGCAGCCGCATATCGGGCATGCCGAGCTGCGCCTTTACGGATCCGTCAGTAAACTGAACCATAGAGTGAATTATAGACTGCGGATGGATCAGAACGTCAATCTGTTCGGGTTTCAGGTTGAAAAGCCAGCGGGCTTCGATTACCTCAAGCCCTTTATTCATAAGTGATGCGGAATCAATAGTTACTTTATTTCCCATCACCCAGTTGGGATGCTGCAGGGCTTCTTTTTTGGTTATTGTTGCCAGCTGTTCAGATTTTTTACCACGGAAAGGACCGCCCGAAGCGGTTAAAAATATTTTTTCAACAGGGTTGTGAAACTCACCGGACAGACATTGAAAAATCGCTGAATGTTCTGAATCTACAGGATAAATATTTACGCCTTCTTCTTTTGCCGTGCGGGTAATGATATCGCCCGCCACAACAAGTGTTTCTTTATTTGCCAGCGCCAGTGTTTTTTTATGTTTAATGGCGTTCAGTGTGGGGTGTAATCCGGCAAAACCGACTATGGCGGCAAGAACCATGTCGATAGTATCCATTTCAACGATTTGCTTTAACGATTCGGTTCCGGCAAAAACTTTAATATCGAGTTTGTCAAGCGCTGATTTTACTTGCGGATAG
>Ga0209099_1001565_pt1 | contig 22454 bp, 24 predicted proteins | sample AD_JPNHW2_MetaG_FD_184430 | JGI IMG/M metagenome (GOLD analysis project Ga0209099, IMG submission 184430) | Active sludge microbial communities of municipal wastewater-treating anaerobic digesters from Japan - AD_JPNHW2_MetaG (SPAdes) (version 2) | ecosystem: Engineered > Bioreactor > Anaerobic... | reverse complement strand
TTATAGTATCAGTAACTAAAGCATTTGGTACTGTATAGGCCGAGTCGAATATGGTTTTGTTTGGGGTTCCCACCTGCCATATATTATCAATATTGTTGCTGTCTATGTAAAAGTATTTTTTATAATCAGCGTTATAAAGTGTGTCCGGTTCAAAATGAATAAAAATCTGTTGCCCAAAACTAAAACTACACACTAAAACTGCAAAAAGAGTAAATATTGTTTTTTTCATTTTTCTTATTTTTTATTGTTTAAAACGATTTTTTTTAGTACAAAACAATTAATAAAATCCCCTTTTTATTTATGTATCATCTTCAACACAGCACAGTGTGAATTTTGTTCGCCTGTAAAGTCAAGACGGAATGTGTACATACCGGCACCAAAGTTCTTTGGCGTGAAAACCACCGAATGTTTGCCAGACATTTGTGCTGCTTACTTTCTGGTCAATAGGTATTACAAAACTTAGTATTTTTACCGGTAATTGAGGCGCGCCTATTTCTTCGGTATAAAAACCGTATTTAAATGAGACTGAATTATAACCGCTAATATTGGAAAAATTAAGGTCGTTCTGACTAGTTGATATAGTATCAGTATAATCGGCATAACTAAACAAACCTGCAAAAAGCAATATTGTCAAAAATGTTATCTTTTTCATATTATATTTATTAGATTAAAGTTTTATAAGTTTTTCTGTTTTAATAGTTGTGTTATTATCCTTTATTCTTAGGTAATATAAGCCATTCGGCATGCCAATTAAATCAATTTCAAATTGATTGTTTTTAATTAACGGGTTATTAATTATTTCTTGTCCGATAGAATTATAAACGCAAATGCTAATATCCGAATTTGTGATATTCAATTTTAATGTTACAGTTGTTTTATCATTAAAGGGATTGGGAAATATTTTTATAACATTATCAACTGTTATTTCTTTTATATTTGTAATTATACCTCTTTTGTAAACATCACCACCCACACAAAATCCATAATCTTTATTTATCAAATTCATGCCTGTAAAGTATGGACAGGATAAATAGGTATGTACGCAAGAATCTCTTCCATAAGCACCGGAGCCCGGCATATCAGCATATGAAATATAATAAGAGCAACTATCTATTACAGATAATGATTTTATGGACCATTGAGTTAAGACCTTACTCCAAGTTGTTCCATAGTCAGTGGTTTTATATATTCCATCTTTATTCCAGTCCGGCACAGCACTACTAACATAATATCCTATTTTTGCATTAACAAAAAAAACATCTGTGTAATAAGCAACTGTATTAGAATCTTTGTGTATATTTAAAAAAGAGAAACCTGCATCTGTTGTTTTTTTTAATATTGATAAAGGGAAATTATTTATACAAATATATCCGGTATCACTATCAATAAAAAAAACAGAAGCAACAGTTTTATTGTAAGTCGAATCAACAGTCCAGTTAGACCCTCCATTTGTGGTTTTAATTAATATTCCTTTATTTCCATACGGGCTATATATATCGCCTATTCCGCCTGTAACCCAACCAGTATCTTTATTAATAAAACTGAGGCTTAAAAAATTTAGATTGGTGTTAAGGCCAATATTAGCCCAACTTTGCCCGTAGTTTGTTGTTTTAAGAACAGTACCATGTACTCCAACAGCATAACCGGTAGAATCATCAACAAAACATACTTTATATAAAGTATTGTTGGTGTTTGAGGGGATAACGTTCCAGTTAGTTCCGCCATCTGTTGTTTTTACTATATACCCGTTAGCGCCAACGGCAATTACTGTATTGTAATTAAGGCAATAAACAGAGTATAATGGTTGGCTTGGATTAAAACTTAGTTGTGTCCAGCCTACGGTTTGTGCTTTCACTTGCACTATTTGGAAAGAAATTAGCACTGAAACGATGATAATAAATAATAATTTTTTCATTTTTCTTAATTTATATTGTTACAAATGATTATTTGTAGTACAAAACAATTAATAAAAGCCCCTTTTTATTTATGTATCATCTTCAATACAGCACAGTGTGAATTTTGTTCGCCTGTGTAATCAAGACGGAATGTGTACATACCGGCAGCAAACTTCTTTGGAGTGAAAACCAACGAATGTTTGCCGGCCATCTGGGCTTCATTTACCAGTTCCGATATGCATACGCCAAGAGTATTATAAACGCTGAGTTTTACCAGACCATTTTCCGGCAGGTTGTACGATAAAGTTGCATCACCCCTGAATGGGTTGGGATAGCCTGCAAACTCAAATCCGTCTTCACCGTGATTGCCTTGAACGAAAATTTTGGGCATTAACAGGAATTCATAAGCTTTCGCCTCATCGCCATATTGGTCTGCAATTATCCCCGTACCGAAAAGTTTAAAATCAAGTTCGCCCTGGCTCAGTTCATTAAGCGGGAGGAAACCAAGATAGATCATGATATCGTTGCCTGCAACATCAAATATATTTGTTGTGGCAAACACCACCCTGATTATCCCGCTATCATCCGTTACCAGCAAATCATTATTATTGTCTATAATTTCCTGCAAAGTCGGATTAATCTTTAGTACGCCATTACTATCGCTGGTATTCGGCATTGAAGCGCTTACTAATTTAAATTGTTCTTTGGTATAGAATAATTCCAGGCCCATTGCAGAAAAATCATTTAATGAGGAACTGATACGCAGCGGGATTTCTATTAATCCGGAGTTGTTTATTATAATACTTTCATCCGAAATGAAAATAACGTTTTCATCCTTAAAAGCTTTTACCTGCGACCATGTATTAGCAGAATCTTTGTATTTACTGCTGGAAGCATTGTAATCGCCATAGCTGATTACCGGAATAGTTACATTCACGTTAGAACCATTCACGGAAATCGTTGTATCAAGATTAACCCAGTTTCCTTTAGGGAAGTTGTAGGCAGTATTATTAGGGTATCCTATCTTCGCCTGAATTTTTGCCTTGTCAATTGAATCCACGGTCCCGTTATTGTTAACATCCGCCGCTTTTTTATATATGCGGGAGAAATTTCTCGAAGGGTCTGTAGTGGTATCATGGCCTATGTAATACAAAATAAGGGATATATCTACTGAGTTCACATTATTACACCATTGCATAGTATCGGCAGTGTATTTATCATACGCCAGTGTATAATTACCATTATTAATATTAGAAAAATCAAACGCACCATCTGTATCGGAGGTGTCGCGGGCTATTTCCGTTCCTGACTGGTTTTTGAGAATTACTATTTCTTTATTTATATCATAAATTCTTGAGTTGTACGTAGGCGGGTTGGGCGCTGTGCCTGGATTTGCCTTGCCCGCATACATGGTTCTTCCGGTGATATCAGCGCAGGCAATAGTCACGCTGTAATTAGCGGTAGCGGCACATCCCGTCGCATTTGTTACAGTTACCATATAACCGGTAGTTGAATCGGGAACAACAGTAATGGCTGCCGTAGAGTCTGCAGTATTCCATAAATAAATAACACCCCCCGAAGCAGTTAATGTGGCGCTATCCCCGGCACAAATAGTTGAATCTGATGAATTAATTGCAGCGGTTGGTAAAGGATTTACAGTAATGGTAAAACTTGCAGTATTAGAACAGCCCTCCTCACTTGTCACGGTTACTGTATAATCAGTAGTTGTATCGGGCGTAACAGTAATTGCTGCCGTAGAGTCTGCTGTGTTCCATAAATAAGAAATTCCTCCCGAAGCAGTTAATGTGGCGCTATCCCCGGCACAAATAGTTGAATCTGCCGAGTTAATTGCAGCGGTAGGTAAAGGATTTACAGTAATGGTAATACTTGCCGTATTAGAACATCCCTCCGCGCTTGTAACAGTTACCGAATAAACAGTAGTACCATCGGGAGCAACAGTAATAACTGCCGAAGTGTCAGAAGTGTTCCATAAATAGGATATGCCACCCGAAGCGGTTAATGTTGCACTGTCTCCGATACATATAGTTGCACTTGTCGGCGTTATTGCTGCTGCGGGTAAAGGATTTACAACAACTGTCTTATTCACGGTATCTGTACATCCGTCTGCGCTTGATACTGCCAGCGTAACATTGTAAGCGCCGCTTGTATCATAGAGCATCGCCGGGTATGGGCTTGTCGCAACGCTGTCGTTGCCGAAATCCCAAAGGTACGTATATGGTTTCTTTCCGCCTGTAACGATTGAAGTAAAATGAACGCTGCCGGCATAGCATCGTATGGTATCAAAAATAAAATCAGCTTCTGTTTTTCTTAATGTCAGATTTAAAGGACTTGCCGCCACCCACTGACTGATGGTTTTCAATTCAAAGTTCTTTACAGGAGTCCCATCAGCATCGCCAAAGCCATATAAGGCGGTATCGCTCAGTTTTAGCAGTTCGGGAAGGTAAAACACAAAATAGCCGGTACTGTCGGTTATTACAGGCGTGATAAAGATGATCCTGTTGGTATCGGCATCCAATAGCACGAGAGTATCGCCTGCCGCGGTTAATCCGTTACATAAACTGTCGCTCTTCAGAAAGCCATGAATACTAAGGCTGTCGGGTATATTCAGCTTTTCTAATTCTAAAGAAGTAGTTTCATTGTAAACCATAGTTAACACCGCTTGCGCATGAACGGCTGCTTCTGTATTAGAAGCGGCAATATCCCTTATTGTTTGTTCCTGCACAGTGTCTATTTCATACAATAAAGTTTTATTAGTACAAAAATCCGCCATCAGTGTAAAGAATTCCTTGAACAGCGTATCTTCATAAGTCAGCAATCTGAGGGAATCCAATGCCGGAATTAAATTGGCGCTGTCACCTTTTGTGAAATATGCCTGTACCAGGGTTTTTCTTGCGAGATCATCTGTCTTAGTCAAAAAATAAGATATAACACTATCAATTCCGGCTATGGTGGTATCGTTCATGTATTGCCGTACCAGTTCATTTTCCGCCAATCCCATCAGCATCATGGTGTCTGTAATCTGCGCCTCCAGTATGGCTCTTGCTGAGATGCCGTTTTGAACGGAATCTATTGCTTGCCTTATACTTAAGGGCAAAGCCTTTTCAATCAATGCAGTTTTGACCTTATAAGTAAGCGGCGAATTGGCAACCATGACATCCTTCAACATTACCGGCTCGATGGTATCATACTTTTCAATGGCTGCAATCAGGATAGTATCCGACAGGTAGGGCGAAACGTTTAATAGCGTATCTCTTAATGAGGCAAACGATAAACCTCCGGACGTGTTGGCTGTCATTACCTTGTCTAATAGACTTTGGTTATTGCCTGCCATAATGGTTGTTACTTTTGGAGTTAGTAAGGATTTGTAATAATTTATATTGCTTATCTGGCATAATGGGGAGCAGCCCGAATTGGATTCCGGGCATGAACCTGCATCCATTGCAACACCACAGGGGTGTAACGTTACAACAGGAGGATCGAACTGAGGAACAATGGGTATGGCATTCGCATCACTATGATGATAATACGTGAAGAACGAAACTCCTGGACTTACAGCAATGTTTCCGAGTGAATTCCCTGTGCTGTTAAAAATATTTCCTGCCGGTGTGCTTGCATCATAGCAATATCCCTGATTTCCGGCTATGCCACCGGAAGTAATTTCTATATCACAGACTTGATTTGCGCCCTCGTATTCATTACACTTAAAGACCAGGCCCGGCCCCATATATCCTTGGTTTGCAAGACCCATGGGGTCAGGATATATAAGAGGCCCATTATTTATACCTTCGGCATGGCATGCGAAAGATAAGCCGTCTTCAAATTTGTTTTTATAAATAAGGTTGGGATGTTGCCCCGAGTTTAATACGCCTATTCCATAATTTACTGTATTTTCATCAGAGCCAAAGGTGTTTTCTTCCACCCGATAAGCAGTACTGTTTAATAATAACAATCCACAAAATCCCACATCGAAGTTGTTATTGGTTATTTGGGCATTTGAAATTCCCCACAAAAATATACCCCAAAAATTATTTTCAAACTCGCTATTATCAATGTTTATTGGCAAAAGCGAAGATTCAGCCCTGACGCCAAAATTCAAACCATTAAAAGAGTTCTTTTGTCTATTTACCTCAGGACAGGGTAACGTTTGCGAAGTACAAACCGACAATAAATCAAAACCTGAATAGGCGCTCAAAATGCCGATACCGCGATTGTTAACGTTTTGAGTTGTCGTGTTGGTAAACGTGTTTCCGAATATTTTAATACCTTGTACACCTGCCAAAGAAATAAATGCAGTTGGTTCTGCGCCCTGTGCATAAAGGTTATCATCGGTTTCAAAAGTGCATTTGGTAATTAAACTTAAGTTTGCTGAGGGCGGGTGGTTAGTTGAAGAATAATAATTTTGGTATGGCAAAAATTCAATTGCTGTTTTACAATTATGAAATACCGCTTTATCGGCGCGGATTATCCCCCCTGTAGTTACAGAAGGGTTGCTTGCATCGGAATTTATTGTTTTAATACCACATACCGCATTTTCAATCGTGCCACCGTTAATAATCTGTACAATACCCTGCTGGTAAGCACCACTACTGGGGAATTGACTTAGGGCGCTGTTGCCATGGACTTCGATGCCTTGCCACATTTCACCACAACCATTCGTAAGTTCACCACCATCTATAATAAGCTTCGCATTTGGTTCAACAATAATTTTAGAATATTTTTGTAAGTTCACTGTCGATTTTATTGTTAAACTTTTACCGCTTTTTATTCTAATATTACTATTTACAAATTGATCGGAAAACCAAACTATGTTTTCATTAATAACTATTTCATTATTATCAAAAATAAAATTATCACATATTAAAGTACAATTATATTTTGTATCATATGGTCCAAGCCATGGATTGGAATCATCACAGTCCTCTTCTGCTGGGCATGTAGGACATGTTATAGGTTTTGGTCCTACACCCCACCAAAAATAGCCATCACCATCCTCATCTAAACATCGTATATCATTATCTGTTAATGCTTGTGATCCATAACAAATCAATGGAGCGGAATTATAACATATTGCAAGGCTGTTTTTATTCAGCAGAATATATGCATATGGTGTTAGTGGTGAACCCCAATAACCCCAGCTATTTTTAAATATATAATAATTTCGACCAATATCAGGTGATCCTGGTAAAACATGTATTCCAGGTGAAGGAGCATAAATACCATTATAAATAACTTCACCTTCTTGAACACGACCATATCCTTCTAACGACATTGCATGACCCCATGCATGTATTATTCCAACTACAGGACCATTTGTAATTATGGTTTCTTTTACAGTATTTGAATTTGGTGAGTATATGATGCCGCTATTTGATGTTGCTTTGACACGATATTGAGGATTATTACATTTTGATGTGCATGAAGGTTGATATGGCCAACAAGCACTTACGAAATTAAAACATGACTCATCAACTATACCTGTACTTGATACATATTCTGTTGCGACCCATGGTTTTCCTCCACTGCAAGTATCAGATATCTGGCCTCCACTGCATGAAATCATGTCCTGTTCTGATAAATTTAAATTAAAATGTTGATTATAATATAAGTTTACCAATGCTTCTAACGAATAAACAGCAGAAAATGCCCAACAATCAGAAGGACCCTGAGTTTCTATCCTAGTAGTATTCCATCCACTATAATCAATGTTATCTCCATCAAAATATGGTGTCCCAGGCCTATTTGCTCCATGTCGGTTTCTCCAATCAAAATCCGGTACTATATCGTAATTCTTATTTACAAATGTTTTGTTATTGCTTGTATCATTTGTTTCAGGAAAAGAAAAGTATCCTCCCGAATAATACTCAAACCCGAATAAATTTGGCAATTCATTTCCAAAATATTTTTTCTTTTCTGAATAAGGAAGAAAACTAAAAGTTGTTGTATCGGCAACCCAAGAAAATTTATTTCTAAAAATATAATCATTTATTTTATTCACATTTTCAATATTCCTTTGTTTCAAAATATCTTTTTGATTTTTTTCATATTGTAAATTAATAGAAGTATCCATTGTGAATATTAATGAACTGATATTAGCATTTAATACCCTTACGTTTATTTTTTTAATATAAGTCAATTGTAAATAACAACTTTCATAGCAATAATTATTCAACGATAAGGTTTTATTAGTATCAACATTAAGAATGTTAACATCACACACTAAATATTCTTTGTCATTATTATCAATTAATACTATTCTTATAAAACTCGTATCACTATTAAGTACTATATTTGCATCTAATTTAAGCCCATACATAGGGGTTTGATAGTTGTTTAAAAGTATTGTGTCTTGAATAATGGGTGAACTTATAAAAATTGTTTTCTGAGCTTTTGTATTGTTATTGAATAATAAAAATATAAAGCCACATAATACTAAAATTTTACAATATTTTTTCATATTTTTATTATTTTTAAAGTATATAATTTGTTATTTATTTTGCATTTTAAAAAATAAATACTGGTTGACATTTCTGACAAATCAATTAAAAATTGATTGGAACTTTGATAAATATGTGCAATTTGCTCTCCTAATATATTTATTAATAGTATTTCTTCAATAGTTTCTTTTGAAGATATAATAAAATAATTATTATCAATGGTTTTTATTAAAAGTTGATTTCCCTTATTATTTTCCACAACGTTTAAAAATGAATGGAAACAACTTCCATAATGTGGATTCACCCATGCTAATGAATCGTATTCGTAATAACAGATTAAATTAAGACCAAAGCCTGAAACAAATAAACCTGGATTATAAAGCCCCATCAAATCACCTATGCCTTCAATCCAGGTATATTCGTCTAAAAACATTACCCTCCTATATGAATTACCAATTTGTATTGAATCAATTGAGTCAACATTTACTGTACGGGGCATATTAAATCCGTACAAAGTATTGTTTATTGTTATCGAATCTCCTGTTGTTAAACTAAAGTCATATAATAATCCTTCATTATTGTCGGATAAAATATATACTCTTTGTGAACTGTCTTCTTCACGAAAATAAAAATTTTGTTTATGCCAATTAATTGAATCGTTAGAGTATTCAGGTATTAGATATTTTTTTCCACCAATAATTGTATCTGAATTAAACCTGTATAGATAGGTATAATGAGGTGGTGGGTCAAAAGATACATCATAATAATTCCATAATTTATTTGTGTCAATTAGTTTGCAATATTGTGCTTCTGATTCCTTATTCTCGAGTAATAAAAACCCGATCAAAACGAATAGTAAATATTTTTTCATTATCTTATTTTTTTATTGTTTAAAACGATTATGTTTGGTGCTACACAATCAATAAAAGTCCAAAAATTATTGTTGTGTTTTTTTTTATTATTTAAAGTTTAATTCAATCAAAATATATGAAATATTTTTTCGGCAAATATACAATATAAGAACATAATATGCAAGGAAAAAGTGAAATACTTTTTATCTATCTATCTATCTATCTATCTATCTATCTATCTATTAGTAGATTAGATGGGAGAGTATGGTTGGGTTATGGGTGTTATAGGTGGGTTAAGGAGTCCTCCGGACCTAAGGTGCGATGCATCCGATTGAATTTCGCAGGGGTGATAAACTTTACAACTAAAGAATAAAGAATAAACAATTTCTAAGTCTAAACCTCTGATAAACAAAAAATAAAGACTCTTAGGTTGACGCATATGGTCTTATGACGATGAAATTAGACTATATTATTAGTGCTATCGGTATAAGCCAGTCGGTACAAATGATCGTGTGAAAAAATATTGAATTTTTTAAAAAATGTTTCTATATTTGCAACCCTCTTATACTAAAAAACCGGCAATTAATTATAAAACAATAATTTATTTTTGAATTAATATTAACTTAAAAAAAATAATATGGAAAATCATGAAATGAAAGCACTGGGTATGATAGAAACCAGGAGTTTTGCAGCTATGGTTGAAGCATCAGACGCCATGGTAAAAGCAGCCAAGGTCGATTTAGTCGGCTTTGAAAAGATCGGTGGCGGATACGTTACGGCTATAGTTCGCGGAGATGTCGCTGCTGTAAGAGCTGCCGTCGATGCAGGGATTCGCGCAGCAGAAAAGGTTGGCGAAATTGTTGCCTCCCATGTAATTCCAAGGCCGCACGAAAACGTTGACAGTGCACTGCCATTGGGTAGTAAAATAACCAAAAAACTCAAATAACCATGGTAGATTTAAGAACATTTATTTTTTTGGATTCGTTGCAACTTCAGATGGCTTCGTATTTATCGACAGTATCCAGGGGATATTTGCCTGTCGGTGGCCAGGCCTGTTGCATTATCGAAATTGCTCCGGGTATTGAGATCAATACCTTGACAGACGTTGCACTTAAAGCCACCCATGTTACCCCGGGTATGCAGATCGTTGAAAGAGCCTATGGAATGCTTGAACTGCATTCTGACAGCCAGGGCGACACACGTATGGCCGGACAGGCCGTGCTGGATGCCATTGAAAAAACGGAAGAAGACCGTATCAAACCACGTATACTCACCAGTCAGTTGATAAAAAATGTGGAAGATCATCATGCACAGCTTATCAACCGCACCAGGTACGGCATGATGTTGCTTCGTGGCGATACACTGTTTGTCCTTGAAGTGGAACCGGCAGGATATGCCTATTTTGCAGCCAACGAAGCTGAAAAATCCGCCCATATCAATATTATTGATGTCATGGGTTTTGGAAAATTCGGCAGGGTCTACATCGGTGGTGAAGAAGCCGAAGTCCTTGAATGTAAAAAAACAGTTGAAAAACGTTTGGCCGAAATTACAGGAAGAGAAGATTATAAATAAATAATAACATTTAAAAGAAATTTCTATGTCAGATTATAATACAGAAGCTCTGGGAATGATTGAAACCATGGGCTTTACAGCAATGGTGGAAGCTGCCGATGCTATGGTAAAAGCAGCAAAAGTGGAACTTATTGGCTACGAAAAAATTGGTGGCGGTTATGTAACGGTTATTGTACGCGGCGATGTTGCGGCTGTTAGGGCAGCAGTGGATGCAGGCCTAAGGGCAGCAGAGAAAGTAGGCGAAATCGTTTCATCACACGTTATTCCAAGGCCGCACGGCAACGTGGATACCGCGCTTCCATTAGGCAGAGGCAAAACAAAGTAATGATAGTTGACCTTCATTTTAAATCAGTGAAATGATATTAGCAAAGGTTATCGGAACGGTGATTTCCACACAAAAGGATCAGAAAATGGAAGGGATCAAATTCCTTCTGCTTGAAAAAATTGACCCAGTAACAATGCAGGGGAAAAACGATTTTGTCGTTTCAATGGATAGTGTGGGCGCAGGCCCCGGCGAAATAGTCTTTTATGTGTCGGGCAGCAGTGCCAGGTTTACCAATGTTACTGAAGGCCGGCCTACAGATTCAGCAATAATAGCCATTGTCGATTATATTGAAAAAGACGGCGAATATACTTTCCGTAAAAATTAAATCAGGAAATTCATGATACTGGGCAAAGTAGTTGGAACGGTTGTCAGCAGTACAACAAACATCGGTATCGCCGGTGCGCGTTTTCTTTTGGTAGATAAATGCGATCAGCACGGTGCGAAAAAGAACGATTATCTTGTTGCACTCGATCTGGTAGGAGCCGGAAATGATGAACTGGTTATGATTTCGGAAAGTTCTTCGGCCCGTGAAACAATGATAACAGCCGCCAAACCTGTGGATTGTATTATCATTGGTATCGTTGATGTTATTGACGAGAACGAAACAATAATTTATAAGAAATGAGCGGCCAATGAGTTTAGTTGTATTAGGAGTTCTGGAATTTTACAGCATTGCTGCCGGGATAAAGGCACTGGATGAAATGGTGAAAATGGCGCCCGTTCATATCATTGAAGCAAGAACCATCTGCCCGGGAAAATACATTATCGTTTTCAGTGGTGATGTGGCTTCCGTCGAATATGCCTATAATAAAGGGCTGGAGATGGGTAAAGAGCAAATTGTAGATAAACTGTATCTTCCTATGATTCATCCCGGTGTTATCCCTGCCATAGGCAACATTGTTAAAACTGATGAATGGGATGCCATAGGGATCATCGAAACATTTTCCGTGGCTTCAGGTATTGAAGCTGCTGACCTTGCTGCGAAAGCAGGCGGTGTAACCATCATTGAGGTTAGACTGGCCATCGGGTTTGGCGGAAAATCATATGTAAAAATGATCGGAAGTTTAGATAATATTGAAACTGCGATACAGTCAGGGATTGCGATGGCAAAGGAAAAACAGCTCTTATGCATGCATACCATCATACCTCAGCCTCACAATGAAATCAAACCATTTTTTATGTAAAAGGAGGATTTGAAATTGGATAATCTCGAACAAAACATTAGGCAGTTAGTGGAGGAAATGGTGAAAAATATGAGCCAGAATCCCGCCGCCGAAACTGAAAAAAATACCTCTGGTGTTTTTTCCAACCTTAATAGCGCAGTAATAGCCGCTGATCAAGCATTCCATGAATTCAAAAACCTGAGTTTGGAATCCCGTAAACTAATTATTGAAAACATCAGGAAAGCTTCGCTGGAAAATAATGAAATGCTTGCAAAAATGGCTCACGATGAAACGGGAATGGGCCGGTTTGTAGATAAGATATTCAAGAACGAACTGGGAATATTTAAAACACCCGGCGTTGAGGACATCCAACCGGAGGCCTATTCGGATGATTCTGGTTTGACTCTGGTTGAAAAAGCGCCTTATGGGGTGATCGGATCCATCACGCCCAGTACAAATCCTGTGGTGACTATTATCAGCAACACTATTGGCATGATCGCTGCCGGAAATGCCGTTGTATTTAACCCGCACCCGTCAGCTAAAAAAACCTCTGCCTGCCTGGTGAGCATTCTTAATAAAGCCATTATCGAAGCAGGCGGCCCTGCAAATCTTGTAGCCTGTATTGATAATCCCACCATCGAATCGGCAAAGGAACTTATGGCACATAAGAAAATTGCCATCCTTGTGGTTACCGGCGGGCCTGCCGTGGTTAAGACAGCCATGAACAGCGGGAAAGTCGTCATTGGCGCCGGTCCCGGAAACCCGCCCTGCGTGGTGGATGAAACGGCCGACATTGAAAAAGCCGGAAAACATATTGTTGACGGCGCAGGATTTGACAATAATGTAATTTGTATCTGTGAAAAAGAGGTGATTTGCGTTGCTTCAGTTGCTGACAGGCTGAAAGAAGAAATGAAAAAGAACGGCGCCTATGAATTAAACAGCGAACAGATCAAAAAAATCACCGACCTTGTAATCGCCGATCCGGGTGGGCCGGGAAAAGAAGGTGCACCGAATAAAAAATATGTGGGTAAAAACCCCAACTTTATTGCAAAAGACATTGGTTTGAACCTTCCTGAAGACTGCCGCCTGCTTCTTTGTGAAGTGAGCCGGGATCATCCGCTTGTCTGGACAGAACAACTGATGCCTGTAATGCCTTTAGTCCGCGTTAATAATGTGGATGAAGCCATTGAATTGGCAGTAGCTTGTGAACATGGATTCAGGCATACCGCCATCATGCATTCACTCAATATTGCTAAACTCAGTAAAATGGCAAAAGTGATGGATTGTTCCATTTTTATTAAGAACGGGCCCAGTTATGCCGGTCTTGGTAAGGGCGGAGCCGGATTTGCTTCTTTTACCATTGCAAGCCCTACAGGTGACGGTGTTACCCGTGCAAGAACATTTACAAGGGAAAGAAGATGCACGCTAGTGGATTATTTCAGGATTATTTAAAAATGTTATTAAAAGAAAAAATTTAATTTTGCAATTTGCATCACGAAATTGAAAATATAAGAAAATAAATGAAAATTGGCAGAGTCATCGGCAGGTTGGTAAGTACAGTAAAAGTTGAATCTTTGGAGGGTATTAAGTTGCTTTTAGTACAGCCCCTTGATGAAAAACTGAATGAGGTGGGCGGTGCTATTGTGGCTGCCGATACGATCCGGTGCGGGACCGGTGACCTGATATACTATGAAACCAGCAAGGAAGCAGGCCGTGTGATTGAAACAGGGATGAATCCGGTGGATGCTGCCATCATGGGAATAATTGACGAAATCTTTGTTGACGAAAAAAAATGATACTCGGAAAAATAATAGGTAATGTGGTCGCCACTACCATGGCTCCCGGTTATGAATCGAAAAAGATCCTGATCGTCCAGCCCATTGATGCTGCCGGAAACCCAAAGGGGAAGTCTTTTCTCGCTATCGATAATGTACAGGCAGGAGTTGGCGATACCGTTGTTACGATTGAAGAAGGCGGTTCCGCAAGACTGCTGATCCGTGAGCCGGAAACTTTTACAGTTAAATCTGTGATCGCCGGAATTGTTGATGAAATACATTTACAGGATTAAGCAAATATAAAATGGAAAACAATCCTGACACAATTAATAGTACCGATCATGTGACGCATATCGCCATTGGCGCGGATCATGGTTCGTACGATTCAAAGGAACTGATAAAAACCTATCTGCAGAATCTCGGGTATAAAGTCATTGATGTGGGTACAGACAATAGTACCACAAAAGTTGATTATCCTGATTTTGCTGTTGCTGTGGCAAAAAAGGTGGCAAGCGGCGTCTGTGAACGCGGTATCATGCTTGATGCTGCGGGCATAGGATCATCAATGGTCTGCAATAAAGTTCACGGGATAAGGGCAGCCCTATGCTGGAGTCCGAAAACGATCATCAACAGCCGACAGCATAATAACGCAAATGTATTAACCATGGGCACAGCGCAGCATAAGCCCGATGAGCTTTGTTCCATGGCAAAACTATGGCTCGAAACCCGCTTTGAGGGCGGCAGGCACTGGCCACGAATAAATAAAATGATGTCTCTCGAAAGAAATGGAGGAAAATATGGATCAGAATGAATTGATTGATAAAATCACAAAAGAAGTAATGGACAGACTGAAGGCTCAGATGCAAGCCCCGGGATCGGAAAAGCACAAACCGGAAATGTTGCCGGTTTCCAAACCCGTGATGTCGGCTGCTGAGCTGGCAGGTTATATCGATCATACGTTGTTAAAACCCGAAGCGGTTCAGGCGCAGTTCAAACAATTATGCGAAGAAGCGGTAAAATATCAGTTCAAATCGGTATGCGTGAATTCAGGCTGGGTGCCTTTTGTGACAAAAAAACTCAGAGGCTCGGGTATTAAAATATGTTCAGTTATCGGATTCCCTCTGGGAGAGATGGACAGCCGCAGTAAGGCATTCGAAGCCAGAAACGCTATTTCCAATGGTGCTGACGAACTGGACATGGTAATAAATGTCGGCGCATTGAAGTCACGTGATCTGGACCTGGTGGAAAAAGATATAAGAGCCATCCGGAGAGCCTGCCGTAGTAATACCATACTGAAGGTTATTATTGAAACTGTTTTGCTTACCGAAGAAGAGAAGATTCTCGCCTGCGAAATTTCAAAAAAAGCAGAAGCCGATTTTGTCAAAACCAGTACCGGTTTCCTTGGAGGAGGTGCTACAGTTGAAGACATAATGCTTATGCGGAGGATAGTTGGGCCGGGTATGGGCGTTAAAGCCAGCGGCGCTATACGTAGTTTTGATCAGGCAGTAGCTTTGATCCAGGCAGGGGCAAACAGGCTGGGTTGCGGGTCAAGCGTTGCAGTCATTACAGGCGCTGCTGTTAAGGGGAATTATTGATTTAGAAAAATATCAGGATTTTTTTTAATCAGAAATTTAAAGAAAATATCCTCTTAAAAAGGCCTGTGAAACAAGTGAACATTGTCTTTCGGATTTAAAGAAGTTCATGAAATTTTAAACAGATGATAACGATACTTCTTGCCTTGATTTTATTGGCTCTTGCCGTGGCCGGAATTGCTATCAGACTGATCGTAAAAAAAGACGGCGAGTTTAAGAAAACCTGTTCAAGCATGGATGCAAAAACAGGAAAACCGCTTGACTGTATTTGTGGCGGTTCGGAAGAAGATCCTGCCAGGTGCGAAAATTATTTCAAACATCACGGAGAAGAAACAGAAAATAATTAATTCATTATGGCTTGGACTTACCTTTTGATCGCGGGAATCTATGAAATAGGCTGGCCGCTCGGGTTTAAATTATCACAGGTAAATCCGGCTTATAAATGGTTTTGGATTTTCTTTGCAGTAATATCCATGGCCCTGAGCGGTTTGTTCCTGTGGCTCGCACAAAGAACGATACCCATCGGAACAGCTTATGCCGTATGGACAGGAATCGGGGCTGTAGGGACTTTCCTGATAGGACTGATTTTTTTTAAAGATCCGGTGACAATTCTAAGAATGTTATCGGTATTGATGATCGTAACCGGCCTCATCGGGTTAAAACTGGCAAGCTGATTCCCGCGGCTAACCTCCGAAATCATCATAAGCAATATTTTCCTTTGGCACGCCAAGCTCATCCAGCATTTTGAATACCGCATCGTTCATCATCGGCGGGCCGCACAGGTAATATTCAGTATCTTCAGGCTCGGGGTGCTTGCTTAAATAATTGTCATAAACTACCTGATGGATAAATCCGGTATATCCTTTCCAGTTGTCTTCAGGCAAAGGTTCTGATAAGGCAATATTGAAGGTGAAATTCGGATTTTCTTTTTCTATCTCCCTGAAATCTTCTTCATAGAAGATTTCACGCATGGAGCGTCCTCCGTACCAGTACGAAACCTTACGTTTTGTATGTTCTGTATGAAACAGGTGGAAAATATGAGAGCGTAGCGGGGCCATCCCGGCGCCGCCACCGATATAGACCATTTCCTTGTCGGTATGCTTGATGTGAAACTCTCCGTAAGGGCCGGAAACCATTACCTTATCACCGGGTTTACGCGAAAATATATAAGAGGAACATATCCCCGGGTTCACATTCATAAACCCTTTGATTTTTTTATCCCAGGGCGGAGTGGCAATGCGTATGTTCAGCATCACAATATTTCCTTCTGCAGGGTGGTTGGCCATGGAGTAAGCCCTGTAAACAGGTTCGGGATTTTTCATTTTCAGGTCAAACATTTTAAATTTATCCCAGTCGTCCCTGAATTTTTCTTCGACCTGAATGTCTTTAAAATCAACCGTGCAAACAGGCACATCTATCTGTATATAGCCGCCAGATAGAAAATCAAGAGTTTCACCCTCGGGAAGCTTCACCACAAACTCTTTAATAAACGTAGCTACATTTCTGTTGGAAACAACTTCACATTCCCATTTTTTTATTCCGAAAATTTCTTTAGGGATTTTGATTTCAAGGTTTTCGCGAACTTTTACCTGACAACCAAGCCGCCATTGATCCTGTATCTGTTTGCGTGTAAAAAATCCAACTTCGGTCTGCAGTATGCTGCCGCCGCCTCCGGTTACCTGACAACGGCACATGCCGCAAGTGCCGCCGCCTCCGCAGGCAGAGGGCAAAAATATTTTTGTGTCGGACAAGGTGGATAAAAGGGAAGCTCCCGAGCTGACCTCAAGCTCTTTCTCGCCGTTGATTTTAATAAGCACCGGTCCTGACGGGGACAATTTCGCTTTTGCAAATAAAAGTATCATTACCAGCAAAATGCTTATCACTAAAAATGTCGTGACTCCCAGTCCCATCAATAATCCTAATCCTGCTTCGAGCAATATCATATTCAGGTGTTTTTAATTTTAATATTTAGATTTTTATCCCCATAAAACTCATAAACGCTATTGCCATCAAACCCGTAAGAATAAAGGTGATTCCAAGCCCTTTCAGTGGAGCAGGAACGTTGGAATATTTTATCTTTTCGCGTATTGCCGCAATAGAAATAATGGCCAGAAACCAGCCGACACCAGAACCTAAGGCATATACCGTAACTTCGCTGATCGTGGTGTATTCTCTCTCTTGCACAAAAAGAGCAACGCCAAGGATGGCGCAGTTCACAGCAATAAGCGGAAGAAAAATACCGAGGGCGTTGTACAGCGAAGGGCTGAATTTTTCAACCACCATCTCGACAAGTTGCACAATGGCTGCAATGACCGCAATAAAAATTATAAAACTCAGGTAACTCAGGTCAACATCAGCAAATCCGTTGCCCAGCCAGTTTAATGCGCCCGCTTTTAGCAGGTACGTATCAATAAGCCAGTTGACGGGAGCTGTGATGATTAGCACGAAGGTTACTGCAATACCCAGCCCGAAGGATGTTTTTACGGTTTTCGACACGGCAAGATACGAGCACATTCCCAGGAAATATGCAAATATCATATTGTCGATAAATACCGAGCGGACAAACAGGTTTAATAAATCACTCATAAACAAATTTTTTATTTTTCAATTAAACTGCGGTTAAAACTTCGCTGAACCCATATGATGACGCCAATTATGATCAGCGCCATAGGGGGCAGGATCAGCATGCCGTTATTCAGGTATCCCAAATTATAAAATGATTGTGGAATGACATGAAACCCGAATAAAGTCCCCGAGCCTAAAAGCTCTCTGATAAATGCGATGATCACGAGTATTAATCCATAACCGAGGCCATTTCCGATGCCGTCAAGAAATGACTGCCAGGGCTTGTTTGCCATCGCATATGCTTCTAAACGGCCCATCAGTATGCAATTAGTGATGATCAGCCCGACAAACACAGAAAGCTTCTTGCTGACATCATAAACATAAGCTTTCAAAAGCTGATCAACGATAATTACCAGTGCCGCGATGACTACCAACTGTACAATGATACGTATCCTCGACGGGATGGTGTTTCGCAATGCCGAAATGATCAGGTTGGAAAAAGCAGTAACAACCGTTACCGATAAGGCCATGACGATGGCTGGCTTTAGCTGCACGGTAACCGCAAGCGACGAACATATTCCCAATACCTGAACGGTAATGGGATTGTTCATACTAAAGGGGGAGGTTATCAGTTTGAGATTTTTCATATAAACAGCTACTATATTATTTTAAAATCATTTTATTTTTTTTCATCTGTTCTTTAAAATAGGCGACATAAGGGTTCATGCCGTCCCTGATCATGGCTTCAAGCCCCTGGCTGGTAATGGTCCCGCCCGAGATGGCATCGACACCATGCATGTCGTCTGGTTTGGCCCCTCCTTTAATCACATTCACCGAAACAAAGTTCTCCTTCTCATCAAAAATTGTTTTACCAATAAATTGCCCCTGAAAAGCGGATGTGTTGATTTCGGCTCCGAGGCCGGGTGTTTCTCCTTTATGATCAAACATGGTTCCTTCGATGGTGTTGAAATCATCCTTTAGTGATACATATCCCCATAATGGCCCCCAAAGACCTTTGCCTCTCACCGGAATAATAAAATAGCGGCTTCCGTCGTCTTTGGTGCAGACAAATACCGGGAGATTCCTTTCTTCAGTTTTTTTCTTCATCTCCAGGTAAAGATCCACATCAAAGGCTTCTATTTCTTTTTTAACAAGCCCTTTTGTACTGATGACAAAAGATTCGCTGATGAACTTGTTGTAAAGTTCTTCGGCAGTTTGGGGCGTAGATTCTATATTAACCGATGTGAGAATATTCTGCATCTTCTCGACACGGATGTTGTTGATCTGGGCGGGCTTAAGCAAAACAGCCACAAAGGTCAGCGCAACAGCAACAATAATGACCATAACCGCGGAGTATATTAATATATATCTGTTACTGAACATACCGTTATTTATTTTGATTCAACACTGATTTATTTATTTTTGCTAACCTTTTCATCCTTTGGCGTATGTTGTTCTGTACAACCACATGGTCGATAAGCGGGGCGAAGGTGTTCATAAGAAGAATTGAAAGCATCATGCCCTCCGGATAGGCCGGGTTGAAAACCCGGATGAGTATGGCGAATACCCCTATCAGAAAGCCGTAAACAATTTTTCCGGATGGTGTTTGTGAGCCGGTAACCGGGTCGGTGGCCATAAATACTGCTCCGAATAAAAATCCGCCCATCATGATTTGTGTAAGCGGATCTACGTTCATATACTGATTTGCACCGACTATGTTAAAGATCCATGTCATAAAAACACCTCCTGCTATCGTTGAAAGCATGATACGAAGGCTGCCGATACCGGTGATAACAAGGATGAGTGCTCCCAGTAATATGGCGAGTTTGGAGGTTTCTCCTATGGAACCCGGGATGAAACCAAAAAACAAATCAGATAATGATGGCAGGCCGGCAAAATTATCCGCGGCACAATAGGATAGAGGCGTAGCTCCTGTGATGCCGTCAACGGCCTTCAGGTTGTTTGAAAAACCATAGATCCAGGGGCTGTCGCCTGTGATTTTTGCGGGATAGGCAAAAAAGATAAAAGCACGCGCAACCAGAGCCGGATTGAAAATGTTCATACCCGTACCGCCGAAAACTTCTTTTACAAAAATCACAGAGAAAGCGGTTCCTACAGCTACGATCCACAGGGGGATTCCAACAGGCATAATCATGGGGATCAGTATTCCCGTTACGAGGAACCCTTCATTGACTTCATGGTGGCGGATCTGGGCAAAAATAAATTCGATCGCCAGGCCGGTGACATAGGACACCACAATAATCGGTAATACGGCCTGCAAACCGAACCAGAAATCTGCCCATATGCTGACCTGGGTTCCGATAGCCCGGTGAAACTGATACCCGACATTCCACATGCCGAAAAGCATTGCCGGCATCAAAGCAATGATCACAAGGAGCATCGTGCGCTTGAGATCAACGGCATCGCGGATATGACTACCCTGAAGCGTTACCTTTTTGGGTACGTACAAAAAAGATTCAAACGCGTCAAAAGTGGAATTTAGCTTTTCAAACTTTCCGCCTTCCTGAAAATTTGGTTTTATTTTATCAATAAATTGTCTTAATCCTTTCATTACTTCATTTTTTTCAATGTTAACTCATTTCTTTTCGCAGCATTTCCAGCCCCTGTCGGACTATCTGCTGAGCTTCTGTTTTTGATGTACATACATAATCGCACAAAGCAAAATCTTCTGAAGATACTTCATAGATGCCAAGCGCCTCCATTTTTTCGATATCTTCGGCCAGGATGGCTTTGATCAGATAAACGGGATAAATAGTAAAAGGAAAAACTTTTTCGTATTGTCCGGACACGACAAATGGCCTGTGCCCTCCATGAAAATTCGTATCAAAGTCATATTTTTTTCCGGGGAATAGCCAACTGAAAAATACTCTGGAGTTACTGAATTTTTTAAATCCAGGCATTGCCCAGCCTGCAAATTCATAATAATCACCTTCGGGGATCATGGTGAGCTGGTGATGATAATAACCCATAAAACCATCATTTTTTATAGTACTGCCGGTCAATACATTCCCGCTAATGTGCCGGATATGTTCCTGTCGGGCTTGGCCTTCAACGATCTGAGTAATTTTACTGCCGATGATGGTTTTACAATAAACAGGATTTTTTACTTCAGGCCCGGTAACTGCAATTATCCTTGATGCATCATAAATACCTTCTGTGAAAAATTTACCTATCATCGCTATATCCTGCGGATTCAAATACCAGACCGTTTCACCTTTGTTGATCGGCCTGGTTTTATGAATCTGAACACCGACATTCCCGGCCGGATGTCTCCCCTTGAAATAATTCAATTCAGCATTTTTTACTCCGGAAAAAATATTGGCCTTTATTGATGCATCAATCCCAAGCAATACCTTGCCAGTGGTCAGTTTTGCCAGCGCATCAATGCCGGTTTGAAAACAGGCCATGCTGTCTTTTAAAATAAACTGGTAATCGGGTGCGAGCGGGGAAGAGTCGAAGGTCGAGACAAATATATCCCGTGGTTTGGAATCTGCAGCAGGAATGATATCGTAGGGGCGTTGCCTGATAAATGTCCACAAACCCGATTTGAGTAAAAGCGACTTAATTTTATCAGTATCAATAGATGAAACATCCTGTTTGCCGAATTGTTCATATTTTATTTCCGGATCAGTGGTAACCGGTATTTCCAGAATAAGCCTCTTGTCGCCGCGCACAGGCTCAGATACGATACCGCTGACGGGTGATGTGAAAATAATATTTTCATCAAATTTGTTATAAAATAAAGGAGATCCGGCATTTACATGATCACCTGGACTAACCAGAAGTTTTGGCAACACATTTATAAAGTCGGCAGGTTTAATGGCTACAATATTGGGCAAAGAAAATGTTGCCACAACTTTTGACGCTTCTCCCTTTAAAGGAATGTCCAGGCCTTTTTTAATTTTAATAACTTGCATTTATTTTCAGATTATTAATAAAATAAATTTTGATTTGCAAAAATAAATAAATATTTACCGAAATACCAAATAAAATTATCACAGTAATGAATTATCATTCAAAAATACAACACAGTTTTAACTTTTTACAAAATATAAAATGTTTTGTATTTTTTAAGAAAATGTTTTTAATTTTTTCAGAAAAAGACATTCTACGGGTTAAATCTTTTTTTGAGGTGCTGAAACTAATCGATGTTTATCAATAAAATAATTTTATTTATTTGAAAAAATAATTGACTGCGAAAGGGTGTGTAATCATTTCACTTGTTTGTATTTCTATCCTC
>Ga0209099_1001559_pt1 | contig 22527 bp, 17 predicted proteins | sample AD_JPNHW2_MetaG_FD_184430 | JGI IMG/M metagenome (GOLD analysis project Ga0209099, IMG submission 184430) | Active sludge microbial communities of municipal wastewater-treating anaerobic digesters from Japan - AD_JPNHW2_MetaG (SPAdes) (version 2) | ecosystem: Engineered > Bioreactor > Anaerobic... | reverse complement strand
AGGGATAGGACGTACAAGCTGCGTTTTCCTGCGGGCGCGGGATACGGCAAAGTCGGATAAAGGCGCTTCTGTCACAAGTAGCGGACGTGGCTGAAGGGGCTCGGGCGGGTCCGGCGCCCGTTTTTCGAGCCCGAGAGTTGACAGCGGGCACCCCAAGACGTAGGATAACCAACGTTTTCAAGCAGGTGAGGCTAAACCTCTCGGGCGTGTGGGCGCGGGTGCGCCTGCACGGAGAACTGCGGAGGGTCGGATGTGTACGATACACATACTTACAGCATGCGCGCTGTGCGCGCAGACAACATACTACATTAGTTCAAGCGGCGGCAACGACGGCAACGACGGCAAGTCGGAAGCAACCTCCTTTAAAACCCTTACAAAAGCGGCGGAACTTAACCTGACGCCCGGCGACAGCGTTCTGCTTAAACGCGGCGACACTTGGAAAGAATCGTTTTTCCCCAAAGGCAGCGGCACGCCCGAAAGCCCCATAACAATATCGTCGTACGGCGAAGGCCCACGCGCGCGCATAGCGCCGGGGCGCGAAAAAATTTACGCCATACGCCTTGTAAATGTTGCGGGCTACAAAATAACCGACCTTGAAATTACCGACTGCTACGGCGGCGTTGTAACGTGGACGGAAAAAACCTACAACCACAAATACCTTTGGATTGAAAACGTGTATTTTCACGACATCACCGGCAAAGACACGCGCTTCGGCGGGTGGGGTTCGCTTCCGACACCGCCAGACCTTCTTTACGGAATGGGCGTAAGCATTTGCGGCACGGTAGAAGAGAAAGACCAAAACATACTTTCCGACATTACCATAAAAAATTGCGAATTCGACAAGTGCGACGTTGGCATAGAAGTTATCGGGCGCGATTACGACCCCACAGGCAAATACGACAGGCACGGGCACGACATTATCACCAACAACGCCTTCAAAAACGTTAACATTATAGACACCAACATTAGGCGCTCGTACCGCACGGGCGGCGTGATGCTATACTGCACAAACGGCGGCATTGCAAAAAACGTTTTGATAGACGAAACCGGATATGAAGATGTCGGCATGTGGTGGGGCGTTGCGGCATTCCAGTGCGCGCGCGTAGCAAACTATCTGATAGAAGACTGCACGTTTTCAAACACAATCAAAGGCCACAGCCCCGACGGACAGGGTTTCGATTTTGAGGCCGACTGCCAAAACATAACCGTGCGCAACTGCAAATTTTTGTATAACGACGGCCCTGCAATATTGTGGTTTGGCGGCACATGGAAAGGCAGCAATCAAAACAACATTGTTGAAAACTGCTATTTTGAAGGCAACAACCGCAAACGCGTTTACGACGACCTCAACTTCATGATATGGCATGCCGACAACACGGGCGTTATAAGAAACAGCGAAGTGCGCCTTTCAAACGACTTTCAGGTATATAAGTCGTACCCGATTGTGTTCGACAAATCCAATAAAATTTACGATTCCGAAGGCAATCTGATTTACGGCGCGCCCGAAGAAATAACTTTTGAAGACGATTTCGCCGGCGATCTTTCAAAATGGAAAGACGCCGAAACCGCCGTAATTGAAAACGTCGCAATGCTTCCCGCCAACGGCACGTTCGGTAAGGCCGACACAAAGGCGAAAGACTTTTTTGTGGAGGCCGAAGCCACATTCGCAGCGCCCGAAACCGAAGCCGGGCTGTTTTTCAGAATGCGTTCGCCAAACAAGTACTGGGCGGCGAAATGGACGCTTAAAGACGGGTTCGACAGCTACATACGCCTTGTTGAAGTTGAAGACGGCAAAGAGCGCGAAATTAAACGCTTTGGCGCACCCGGCATGAAGCATGGCCGAAAATTTTTGATGCGCGTAGAGGCCGTAGAAGACTTCATCAAAGTTTATGCCGACGGCAGCCTTATGGGCGAAGTTCAAATGGGCAAAAATTCTTTAGGCGAAACCGGCCTTTGGAAGGGCGAAGGCGGCAAGGCGGCATTCGACAAATTTGCAATGGGCAAGGCAAAGCTTCTCGATTCCGAAAAGGTAGATGTAAAGCCCAATTACGCAAAGGGTGCAACAATAACCGCAACATCATTCAGAGGCGAAGACAGGCCCGAAAGAGTTGCCGACCAAAGCCTGCTTACACGCTTTACAAGCGAAGGCGCAAACGAAAGCGTTGCACAGTCGGTTTGCATAGACATGCCGAAAGCGCAGAAATTCAATACAATAATTTTATACCCCGCAAATGACTGTTTCCCTGTGGATTTCAACATAGAAGTTTCTATGGACGGCGACACTTGGACAACCGTTGTCAGCGAAGAAAATTTTGCTCGCCCCGAAAAGCGCATGCTAAAATTCACCATACCCGAAACGAAAGCCAAGTTTGTGCTTATAAACGCAAACAAACTTTCCTACATAAACAACACTTGGACTGACAATAAAAACTTTTACATGTTCAGCCTTAGCGAAGTTGCAATTACAAACGAATAAAACTATTGCAGGCACTGGAATGACAGGCCAAACACTTTACTTGCAATAACGCCGAACTGGGGTCGTAATTTGACATTATACAAAGCGCCGAACTGGGGTCGTAATTTGACATTATACACAACCCCACAATTTGCTATCGCGCTGTCTACTAAACCTCACCCGGCACGGCCGTTTTGAGGGGTCGTAGTTTGACTTTAGACAAAGCGTTAAGCAGGGGCTTGAGGGGACTAAAGAATGGCATCCATGATCGGCAATCAGGAAGAAGCGCTATTCACCGAATGGGCCCGTGCGCAGCGGGCCGCCCACTTCGCCAGAAACGGCATGGTCTGCGAGCGCTGAGTTCGATGTGTCGTATTTTGACAATGGACATTGCATGAAAAATGGTCTGACTGAATCCGTTCGCCACACAACAAGGGAAACACCAAACATGAACACCATCTCTCTACTGCGTTGTTCGCTTATGCAGTCACCCTAAAGACCTGTCCCTTTGTCTTCTGCCTCCTCCCTCCTCCTTTGCATTACATGCCCCTCACTCTACCACCCGACGCCCCGCCGCCGCAACAATATTCTGTCTAAAGACCTGTCCCTTTGTCTTCTCGCTACCACCCGACGCCCCGCCGCCGCAACAATATTCTGTCTAAAGACCTGTCCCTTTGTCTTCTCGAACCTTGGAAGGACGCAGACCAAAAACAACTCCTGCAGTTTCTGAAAACGCCGTCGGGCACGAAGTTCCTTCTGACTCTGCACGATGTCGCAGCGGGGCGGGCGCTCTCGGTGGCCGAACGGACGCCGCACGATTACGGGGTCACGGCCGGCATGTCGGTCATGCTCGGCCTCATCGAGAACATGGCCAGCGAAACAGACGAAGAACCCAGCGAATAGGACAAAGGAAAGTTATGAGCAAACCCGATGACGTTGCAAAGGAAGTGATTGACCAGGCTGCCGCTGACAAAGCCGCCGCCGACAAAGCAGTTGCAGACAAGGCCGCTGCCGATAAGGCCGCGGCGGATCAGTCTGCCACGGAAAAGGCCGCTGCCGACAAGACTGCGGCGGATCAAGCTGCCACGGACAAAGCTGCCGCGGATCAGGCCGCTGCTGACAAAGCGGCCGCCGACAAAGCCGCGGCCGACAAGGCCGCCGACAAAGCCGCGGCCGACAAGGCCGCCGCTGACAAGGCCCTCGCGGATCTCACCGCAGAGCGGGACACGTTCAAGACTGAGCGCGACACGCTGACCACTGAACGTGACACGCTGAAGACCGAGCGGGACACGCTCAAAACGGAGCGCGATGCGCTCAAAGCCGAGGTTGACCGGCTGGAGAAGCTGACCGGCAAGGCCGCGAAGCCACCGGCGGCCGGTGGCGGCAACGACAAGAAACTCACTGCCGACGAATGGTTGGCCGAGGAGTTGAAGAAAGGCAAGTGAACGCGTCTGCTCCGGAAGTCAACCACAAACAGGAAAGGCGGCCAACCAGCCGCCTTTCCTGCCGCACACGCATGAAAGCGATTCACTCTTCACAGAATATTGAACACATTGTGCTAGGCTAACCAGACGCCCTAGAAATTGAGTGCAGCAGCATCACTCTTCCGTTTTTCAGCTGCAGCCTTTTTTTGCTCATTGGCTACTGCACTATTCTTGAAATGCGTGAACACTTTTTCAATCTCGATATCAGTGAGAAGGATATTTACAGCCCCTAACTGTGGGGCCATTGCCTTCAATTGTGCCACTAATGTCGGGACAGCCTGCTCTAACTCGGGTGACAGGTCTGCACCTTTCTTATAGCTACCATCTGGAAGCAACTCGAAAAGTAGCTTCATGGGACTTCCAATAGTTTCAGCATAAAAGAACTTGCCGACGCCAGCTTGTGAAATAATTTCGATATTAACGTTCTCGTTACGAATTCGATCTTTTGTAATGATCAATGCGAGTTTCTGATATAGCATCCCGCCTTTGTCAAACACCGTCGGTTCATTATCTACAGTCTTCTTTTCGGTCTCGCGCTTAATTGTCGCACCGGGATACTGGTTCTTATATTTTTCTAGTGCGGTTTCGTGGGAAATGCCGCTCGGCAACACAATCAGCGCCATTGCCAAAACACCTTCGGGGTTTTCCCGCACGTCGGTTTCTGAAGCAAACGCGAGAGTTACTTCGTTATTACCATCCTTAAACGTCAGACTCGTCCCGTAAAAAGGCGAAGGCGAGTCTTTCGTAAAATGAATGCCGTCTTTTTCGAGTTTCGCAACCGCCCATTGATATGACACGCCTGACTCGAAATCCTTGTAAACTTTGATGTTTGACCTGAACATATCCGCCTTAGGATACTTACGTTTTGTGTCTGCTAACAGGTCCTCTTTTGCTTTCTTCTGCGCCGTCAGTTGATCCTCCTGCCGCTTTTTTTCTTTCTGCTTTGCTTCCGCTACTAGACGGGCCTCTTCTTTCTGCTTTGCTTCTTCTGCCACGCGTGCTTCTTCTCTTGCTTTTTCGCGCGCAATCCTTTGGACCACTTGTTGTTTCTCTTCTTCTTTCTGTTTCGCTTCCTCAGCCAGACGTGCGTCTTTGTCAGCCTTTTCCTGTGCTTTAATGTTCGCAATTTCCTGGCATGTGATGTCCACTTGACTGGCCAGTTGGGGCAACTCTGCAGGCACTTTATAGTCTGCAAACTTCTCCACCTTTAGCTCGCAGATCTCTCGAAAACGTCGCTCGTCTTTATGTGCACCGAGAGCACCAATTCCGCCAACCTCGATGTAACCTAGTCCATAGAACTTCAATAAAAACAGAAGAGCATCGGTGTTTCCACCGAGCGCCGCCTTTTCATAATAGCTGGGGATCACCGATTGGTTCATGTCCGCATAAGACACTTCAGGCGATCCGTCGGGTTTGTATGAGAAACCTCGACCTATAGTGTAGAGTTCGTCCGGACTGGCTTCTCGATTTTCGACTTTAATTCTATTTAGCAACTCATTTGCTTCACTTCGATATTTCAAGCCCGCCACATTTCCTACTGTTAGCGTATTTCCAGGTTGTTGCGTTTGGTTGAGCGTTGCAGCTCCGTCGGCTACGGCATCTACAGTCTTTTTCAATTTTCCAAGAAAACCACCTTCACCATGCGCGACCACACAAGAAAAGCAGAAAGCAAAAGTTGCAACGGCATTGTGCTTCATTACAAATCTCCCCATTTTACGGGACTACACGCCTACGAATAAACGACACATAACAAAGGATAAACCCTTAATTGTGACCGTAGTATACAAACAGACATCACGGCTGTAAACATCCATATCCTTTTTTGCCCCCACAACTTTACCACTTTCCCCCGACTATTAAGGGGCCGAATGGTTTCCCCGTTCGCTCTCACACAAGGAGGATTATGGACTCTACTACGATGAAAGGCACGGTCCAGGGCTATTTCGACCGGGCTTTCGATGAGATGACCGACAAGGAGCTTGAAACCCCGCTCGCCAACAGCGGCCTGGGTGTGAAAGCCAAGCTGGCCCCGAATTCGGGGACGTTCGTCCAGTTCCGCAAGTTCGGCGACCTGGCGCTGGCCACCGAGGCGAACAGCGATTCGCCCAAGATGTACGGCGAGACGGAGGAGCCGAGCGCCTCGATGGTCGTGCCGGACGACATCTTCCAGGTTTCGACGCAGGACCTCGCGGGCTATCTGTCCTTCCGGCCGAAGCTGCTCCTGCAGGACCCCTCGGACATCATGGCGGTCTCCAAGCGCCGCCTCAACCGCTGGGTGCGCCGCATGATTCACACGGTCGTCAACGACCGCTTCGTCCGGCCCCTGGCCGTGGCGGTGACGAACCTCGACAGCGCCTATGTGGCGGCACCCAAGCCGTTCCGCGTGATCTACGCGGGCGGCGCGGCGGCGTTCGCCGGGATGCGCGAGGACAGCTTCGTGACCATCGCCGACATCTTCCGGGGCGCGGCGCTGCTGCGCAACGGCAAGGTGCCCTCCATCGACGGCCGCTACGCCTGCGTGATGGACTCCGCCGGCATCGAGCAGATCAAGTTCGGCGACTCCAAGTTCACGGACCTCATCAAGGGGTTCAAGGACAAGAACAACCGCGTGTTCGCTACGGCATGCGGGCGATGCGGACGAGCTTTTTTGCGGGAGTACCCGCCGCCGGAATACCGGCTAAAAAATCAAAGTCCGCCCCGCCCGTATGCGCTCCGCTTTTATAGGGTGGGCTGACGCCGGAGTGAGAGAGGTCGGGCGGCGTGTACGCCATCCCGCCCGCGCCTGTCACGTCCGCTCCGGCGGCGGACTCCCGTTTGGACTTTATTGTGGCGCTTTCTTTGCGCCACGGGCGGGTGCTGTGAAAGACTGTAGGATGTCGACTACCTGGACTACGGCGAGGCGGGCTCCCCGACGCGCCGGACCCTGGCCCCGACGTTCAAATGCCAGGACATCACGATCACCGGCACCCTACTGACCTGCGCCGTGCGCATGGGCTTCCAGGCCATGGTGATCGAGCGCAACTTCCACTAGAACATTTTCAGAAATACTGTAGCCGTTCTGACAGGACATAATCGCGAGGCCTCCCAGTCGGGATTGCTATCCCGACCTACCGTTGCTCACGGCCAGGCCACACAAAAAATTAAACTGCTCTTACACGTTCACGACATTCTGCGGGCATCCTGCTTGAAACGCCTTCACATTCGCAACCGTGATGTCGAGGAGCCGCTGCCTGGCCGCCCGCGTCGCCCACGCGCAGTGCGGCGTGATCACGGTGTTCTTTGCCCGCAGCAACGGATTGGCCGGGTCGGGCGGCTCCGCCGACAACACGTCGACGCCCGCCCCCGCCAGCCGGCCCTCGCCGAGCGCCTGCGCCAACGCGGCCTCGTCCACAAGCCCTCCGCGGCTGGTGTTGAGCAGCAGCGCGGTCGGCTTCATCAGCGCCAGCGTCCGTCCGCAGATGATCCGCTCGGTCTCGGCCGTGAGCGGACAGTGCAGCGAAATCACGTCCGCGCATCGGAACAGCTCGTCGTGAGTCGCCCACGCCACGCCCTCCGGCAGCCTGGCCAGGCGTGTCCGCGAGGCGACGAGCACCCTCATGCCGAACGACAGCGCCGTCTGCGCGACCGCCCTGCCAATCATGCCGAACCCCACAATGCCGAAGGTGAGCCCGTCCAGTTCCAGCAGCGGCCGGAGCTGGAACGTCACGTCGCGGCAGCGGCACCACGCCCCGTCTTTGACCGCCCGGTCATGCGCGCCGCACTGCTGGGTCAGCTCCAGCAGCAGCGCGAAAGTCATCTGCTGCACGGAGCGTGTACTGTAGGCGGGCGCGTTGGATACGGGAACGCCGCGCTCCCGCGCCGCCGCGAGATCGACCACGTTGTAGCCGGTGGCGAGCACATCGATGAACCGCAACGCGGGCAGCGCTTCGATCATCGCGCGCGACAGCGGCGTCTTGTTCGTGAACAAGACCTCCGCACCAGCCGCGCGCTCCGGGATCTTGTCCGCGGGCGTGCGCTCATAGACCGTCAGATCGCCCAAGGCCTCCAACGTCTGCCACTCCAGATCGCCGGGGTTCATCGTGAAACCGTCCAACACCACCAGTCTCATCCGTCTTCCTTTCACGGCCGATCACTCGGCCAGATCCACGCGCTGGCCAACCCGCAGCGCCACCGGGCCGAGCAGGCCCGCCGGCTGCAAAGAGGCTGCCTTGTCGGGGCCTTTGATTGTCCACGTCTTGCGTTCCGCCTCGGGCAACCCGGCGTCGTAGACCAGCCGATTGAACCACGTGCCCGTCACCTCCACCGCCAACCGGTTGGTGCCGGGCTTGACGGCGCGCGTCACGTCGACCCGGTACGGTGCCGCCCATACGGTTCCGACCGGCACACCGTTGAGGCGCACGCCCGCAATCATCTCCACGCGTCCCAGATCGAGTTCGACGCGCGCGCCCGGGGGCAAAGCGTCCAGCGCAAAATCCAAGGTGTAGCACGCCGTGCCGGAGAACGCCTTCGCTTCCGCCGGCAGGTCCAGCTCCGTCCACGACGCGAGGGACTCTACGCGCACGCTCTCGGGTGCGCCCCACCCCTTCGGGAAAGACAGCGTCCACGCGCCGGATAGCGGCACGCGACGCGCGTCACGCGCCACCCGCTCTTTGACCGCGCCGTCCGTCCGCGTCACGCGATAACGTCCGGGCTCCCACACCACCAGCGCCGCTCCGCCCTCCACGACCTCGCAGACTTTCGGCGCCGCCGGAACAGGCTCCAGCAGCGGCACCGTCTCGCCCTCGCCCGCCTCACGGACCGTCTCTCGCCCGTCCGCCAGTCTCAGCGTGAGGTCGAAACGCTTACGCGTGCCCAGTGCCGGATCGCCACCCGCCCACTCGTTGCCCGGACGTATCGCCGCGTCGCCCTTCGCCAGCGCCGCACGCACCAGCTCCGACACGTCTTTCCAGCGGCCCTCTTTCGTCAGGTCGCCGTAACGGGCCGACACCACCTGCGGCAGCGGCACCACGCCCCCGTCCGCGCGCGTATCGATGACCGGAAGGCCTTCGCGTTCCACGCGCGCGACAGTCGCCCCGGATTTTTTGCCCCAACGGAACACCACGAAACAAGCGCCCGCGGGCGGCAGATCCAGCGCGACGCGGCTGCGCGAGCCGTCGCGCGTCACCGCCCCCGCCTCCGTCGCGGCACCGGACACGGGATCCCACAGTTCCACCTTGCCGAGGCTGCGGAAGCCGAGCGCGCCGCGAAACCCGCGCTGCGCCGGAGCCGCCACGAAATACCACTCCGCATCCCTTGTCTGCCGATGGCACCACATGACGCCCTCTCCGGTCACGTCCGGATCGAGGCCCAGCCGGACGAGCGCGTCGCCGAGAGCCAGCCCGGACAGCACGCGTCCTTTTCCGACGCGCCCGCCGCCCGCCGCAGCATCCTGACCCCACAGCGCGTCCACGGCCGCATCGAAACGCTTCTGCGCCTTGTCGCCGCCGCTCAGCGTGGCGAGGCCCTGCGGACGATCGCCGACCACCGTCGCGCCCTTGCGAACGAGCGCAACGATCTTTTCGAGCGTCTCCGGCAGCATGCGCCGGCAATCGCGCAGCCAGAGCACGCGGTAGCGCAAGCCTTCCGGCGTCACGAGCATGCCGTCGCGGACCGACAAGCGGTTGAGCAGAATATCGGGATTGCAGTAGTCGTACTTGAAGCCCGCGGGGAACGGCATCTCCTGCGGCGGCTTGTGGTCCTGCTCGTCGCCGAGATACAGCAGCACGTCTGACACCGGACGGCCGCGCTCCAGCAGGTACCCGCAGCGCGCCAGATATCCCGAAAATTCGGGCATGTGCCGCCACCACGTCTGGCCGCGCAGGAAGGGCGTTCCGATCCCCGACCCGAACGAGGTGCCCGGCGGCAGCCAATCGTTCCGAGGATTGTGGGTGTAGGTGTGAAAGACAAGGTGTGTCACACCTTCTGCGAAATGAATGTTCGCAACGTCCTTGAGCATATCCCAGTGCTCGTTCCACGTCAGCGCAAACGACGTGAAGGCTTCGGCGGCCACGCGCGGCTTGCCATACAGCCGCGCCGCCGACGCGCAGGGCTTGATCGGCTTGAAGTCGAGGCTCCCGACAAACGCCTCCGAGCGCGGCTGCCAGAACTCGCACATCGGCACATCCGCGTGCTTGTAGTACTCGAGGAGGTCGCCGGGAAACACATCGCCGCTCGCGGTCTCGAGCGAGAGCGCGAGGTTGTTCCGGCGCGCGCGCTCCGCCAGACGCCCGTAAAAATTTCCGACCAGCAGGTCGTTGATGCAGCTCCGCCAGTCGCGCAGAAAGCGGGCCGTCCGCTCCTCGTCGCCGACCACATACCCGCAGAGCGCCGGCATCCAAGGCAGCAAGTCGTAGCCGCGGCGGCGCTTGAACGCCTGCTCCAGGCCCGGCGTCCACGTCTGGGTGTGGCACTCCCAGCTATCCGTCAGCAGCCCCTTGAGCAACCCGCCTTCCAGCGCCCCGCCCTTGCCCGAAAGCCGCCCGATGTAGCCGTCGAAATGCGCATCCGCCCCGGCCTTGGAAAGCTTGTCGCACTCCCAGCCGGTGCCCTCTTTTGGCGCGGGGCCGTTGCGGGCGCCGGTGTTGCTGTGCCCCCAGCGCTGCACCAGCCAGCGCCCCGCCGGCACCTCCCACGACAACCGCCCGTCGGCCGCCAGACGCCCCGTCAAATCGACGACCTCTCCCACCGTCTCCGCGGCCGATGCGGAACCCTGCGCACTGAGCGCCGGCCGTTTTTCTCCCTCAAAAAGCCCCCCCAGCACCCATCCCGCCTCCGCCTCCCAGTTGTTTTTGAGCGGCGCGGCCGACAGCGTGATGTGGCTCATGTTCACGTCCTGCCCGCCGGTCAGCGACACGCGGTAAGTCTTGGCTTCGGACGCCGCGCAGGCCAAGGTCACGGCCCGGTTCCCCTGCCAGTTGCTCTGCGGCAGCTTCGCGTCCAGCACCGCGCGGCGCGAGCCGTCCGGCAACACCGCCTCCACCCGGATACGGACGTCGGGCACGTAACACCGCGCATGGCTCACCTGCTGTGCGCTCGGGACCTCCACGCTTCGCAGCGCAAACGGCTCCGCGAACGTCGCCTCGACCCAGAGCGGCTCGGCGCCCAGCGTGCACCGCAGCGCGCCCTCTTTTTGCGAACGGAAAAATTTGTCCCACGGAAAATCCGGGCGGCTGCTGGCGAACGCGACCGGATACGCCGGTTTCTGAGCCGCGCCCTCCGGCGCGCGATACGCGATGACCGCGATGTCGCGGTAGTCGCTGTCGCCGCCGGGCTTGGCCGGCTCCGGCAGCGCGAGCGACTGGACACCCTTGCCGCCCTCGGCGGCCACCGTGCTCCACACCAGCTGCCGCATGGCGTTGCTCGCGGCGATCCAAGGCCCGCCCGCGTACGACCAGCCCGGGCAGTTCTGCATCGAGAAGCGCAGCCCCAGCCGCCGGCACTCGTCCGCCGCGAAGCGGACCAGCCCGTCCCACTCCGGGCTGAGGCACTGGATCTGGTTGGTCACGCCGGGCCAAGGCCCGCCGAACTGTCCGTGAAAGAGCTGGATGCCCTCGATGCCCGCGCCCGCGATCGCCTCGAGATCGGCCGTCAGCCCCGCGCGCGCCACATTGCCCCCGATGAAGTGGAACCACGTCTCCGGGTAAAAAATCTTCTGCGGCGACCGGAACGCCTCGACATCCCGCTCGCCGAAAGCGCGCCCCAGCATCTTTCGTGACGGCACGGCTTCCGCCGGCCCGTCCGCGGCTCCGGCCGCGGACATCGTGCCCAACACCGCCAACAGCCCCCACACCATCCGTTTCATCGTGTCCCCCAAGAGAAACAGGCGTTCTCCAACGCCTATTTCTGATCGGCTAATTTCTCATTCATGCTGCCCATGCGGTATCCCTGCAGATCGAGCGTCACGTAGCGGTACCCCGCCGCCCTCACCGCGCGCACGACCTCCTCCCGGAGGCCCTCCGCGAGCAAGCGCGGCAGCTCCGCCACCGCCACTTCGATGCGCGCGATATCGCCGTGATGGCGCACGCGGCACTGCGCGAAACCCGCCGCGCGCAGCGCGTCCTCGGCCCGCTCGACCTGCCCCAGCACCTCCGCCGTCACGCGCGTCCCGTACGGGATGCGCGAGGCCAAGCAGGCCATCGCCGGCTTGTCGGCGGTCGGCAGCCCCGCGCGCGCGGAAAGCGCGCGGATCTCGGCCTTGGTCAGCCCCGCCTCCATGAGTGGACTTTTGACGCCCAGTTCCACAGCCGCCCGGCGTCCCGGCCGGTAATCGCCCGCATCGTCGGCATTATTGCCGTCCAAAACGGTCGCAAAACCTTTTTCGGCTGCAACCCGTGCGATCATCGAGAACAAGCACTTCTTGCAGAAATAGCAGCGGTCGGCCGGATTCGCGGCATACGCCGGATCGCTCAACTCGTCCGGGTCGATCACGGCGCACTCAGCCCCCATCGGCTCCGCCAGGCGCAGCGCCTCGGCGAACTCCTTGCGCGGCAGGCTCGGCGTATCGGCGATCAGGGCCAGCACGTTTCCGCTGCCCAGCACGTCCACCGCCACGCGCAGCAGCAGCGTGCTGTCCACGCCGCCGGAAAAACCGACCGCCACGCACCCATACCCCTTCAGCAGTGCGTGCAGCTTCTTCTCTTTGTCGTCCAACAAGGACATCGGCACTCCCCTCCCAAGTTTCGAATCGCACGTTTCCGGCAGGGGCGACCGGCCGGCCGCCCCTACAGCACCCGATTATCGATCAACCGCGTCCGGCCGCAATACACGGCGATGAGCGCCACATGCCCCTGCCGCGCCTCGGAAACGGGTTCCAGCGTTTCCGCGTCCACGATTTCGACATAGTCGATCTTGAGCGCGTGCTTCTCCAACACCTCGCGCATCTGTCCGCGCACCGCGCCCGCCGCGCAAGGCCCGGCTGCGATGGTCTGCGCCGCAGTCTGCAACGCGCGGCTCAGGCCCAGCGCGCGACTCCGCTCATCGCCGACAAGATACACGTTTCGAGAACTCATGGCCAGCCCGTCCGCCTCGCGCACGATCGGCGCCACCACGACCTCGAGCGGGAAGTTGAGGTCCCGGACCATGCGGCGGATAACCGCCGCCTGCTGATAATCCTTCTGGCCAAACACCGCAACCTGCGGCAACGCGATGTTGAAGAGCTTGGCGACCACCGTACAGACGCCGCGGAAATGGCCCGGGCGTTTCGCGCCGCACAGCCCGTTGCCGAGCCGCTCCTCGGTGACGAAGACGCTCGCGTCCGGCGCGTACATCGCGGACACCTGCGGCAGAAACACAACCGCCGCCCCGGCCTTCTCGCAGAGCTCCAAGTCCCGCGCCTCATTGCGCGGATATTTCTCAAAGTCCTCGTTCGGGCCGAACTGTACGGGGTTGACGAAAATGCTGACGACCACGCGATCGGCGTGCTTTCCTGCTTCGGCGATCAGCGAGAGATGCCCCGCGTGCAAATATCCCATCGTTGGAACCAGCCCGATGCGCAAACCCTGCGCACGCTGGGCCATCGCCCATTTCTGAACCTCCTCCGCACTCGTGATCACCAACATGCTCATCTTTGTACACCACCTTCAATCTCCGTCCCGTTCCACACCTATTCCCAAGGCCGGACCGGAGCAGGATACACTTGGGTTTTCAAAAAGACGAAGCGCAAGCGGACGATTCACCCGTGTGGCCGGCAGCGGACGAAGGCCGTGATCCTCGCCCATCTGCCGGGGCGCTCAGCCCACCACCGCCTGCGCGAACGACATCACCTCGTCCTCGCTGTGCGCGGCGGAGATGAAGCCGATCTCGAACTGCGACGGGGGCAGATAATAACCGCGGTTGAGGATCGCATGGAATAATTGCGCATAAGCCCGCGTGTCGCACCGCTTGGTGTCCGACAGGGACCTGATCGGCGCCTGCGTGAAGAAAAGCGTGAAGACGCCGTGATACTGCGCGCAATGGAACGGCAGCCCCTTGGAAGCCGCGGCGGTGTTGATGAATTCGGCCATGCGATGGCCGAGGGCCGCCATGCGCGGATACGGATCGTCACGCGCCAAAATCTCAAGCGTCTTAAGTCCCGCCGCCACGGCCAGCGGATTCCCCGAAAGCGTGCCCGCCTGATAGATCTTGCCTTGCGGAGCAAGTTCATCCATGAACACCGCCGCGCCGCCGACGGCCGCCAAAGGCAGCCCGCCGCCGATCACCTTCCCCAATGTAATGAGGTCGGGCTTCACGCCGACGGTCTTGGCATACGAAGAGAGCGCGAAGCGGAACCCGTCGATCACCTCGTCGAAAATCAGCAACGCGCCGCAACGGTCGGCGGAGCGGCGCAGCTTTGCAAGAAATTCGGGCTCCGGCAGCACGAGCCCCATGTTGCCCGCGACGGGCTCAACGATGATCGCGGCGATCTCAGAACCCTTCTCGCGGATCAGCTCGTTGACCGCGTTGTTATCGTTATACGGCGCGACGAACGTGTCGCTGGCCACATGCCGGGACACGCCCAGCGAACTGACCATCCCGCCGGTCAGCAACCCGCTGCCGGCGGAAACCAGCACGCTGTCGCTGTGGCCGTGATAGCAGCCGTCGAACTTGATGATGCGTTTGCGGCCCGTCACGCCCCGCGCAATGCGCAGGGCGGTCATCACCGCCTCGGTGCCGGAGTTCACCAGGCGCACCCGTTCCATGCCCGGCACGAGCGCGCAGAGCCGCTCCGCGAAGGCCACCTCGTCCGGCGTGTTGATGCCGAAGGTCGTTCCCTTCGCAGCCTGGGCCTGGATCGCGGCCACGACCTCGTCGTTCGCGTGTCCGAGGATCATCGCGCCCCACGAGCAGCAAAAGTCGGTCAGCGTGCGGCCGTCCGCCGTGCGGATCTTGGAGCCTTTGCCCGACTCGACATAGAGCGGGGTCCCCCCGACTCCGTTGAACGCGCGCACCGGGCTATTGACCCCGCCCGGGATCACATTGCACGCGCGCTGGAACAGACTCTCATGCGTCATCATGCCGGAACCTCAACCGTTCGTAACCCGCCAATCAAGAAAGGGAAATCCCCGGGCCGTTCGCAGCACGTCCGGGGAACACACCCAGCCAGACCGAGTGCTCACGCCATCTCGATCACCGCCTTGGACTTCAGCTCCTCCACATACGCCGTCATGGCTTCGCCGCGACGCGCATGCCGGAGGAAATCGCGGATCTGCTCGCGCACCTGGTCTAACTCCGCCTCGCCGGCCGCCTCGTGGTCGGTCTTGTAGATGATGTGGTAGCCGAACTGCGTTTCGATGATGTCGCTGACCTCGCCGACACTCATCGAAAAAACGGCCTGGTCGAACTCCGGCACCATCATGCCGCGGCTGAACCAGCCGAGGCTGCCGCCCTCTTTGCCGCTGGGGCACATGGAGTGCGCCGCCGCCTCATCCGCGAACGTTTTTCCGCCGAGCACGCGCGCCCGGATCGCCGCGATCTTGGTTTTCGCCTCGTCTTTGGAGGCCTGCGTGTCGCCGTCGGGCGTGATCAGGATGTGCTGCGCCAGCACGCGCTCGCCTTTCGAGTACTCCTCCCGGTGCTCTTCAAAATGCGTTTTGATGTCCGCTTCGGTCGGCTCGGCCACACCGACAACGGACTTCTCGACGAGCTTGTCGACGCGGCGCCCGCGCTTCAGCTGCTCGCGGAACACGGCCTCGGTGGTTTTCTGCTGCGCAAGTGCGGCCTCGAACGCCGAGCGCCCGCCGACCTGCTCCACGATTTTCACGACCTGCTCATCGATTTCGGCTTCGCTCACCGGGAAATCAAACTTGCTGGCCTCGTCCATCAACAGCTTGGCGCCGATCGCCTGTTCCGTCGCCTTCTGGACCAACGCGGGCAACTGGGCGCGCACCTGGTCCTGCGACATGCCATGCTCGGCATAGAAACGGACGAGCCGCTCCAGCTCGAACTGAATGGCCTCTTGCGGGATAACCTGTCCGTTCACTTTGACTGTCTTCTGCATGTGTCCCTTTCGATCGGGTGCGGCACAGCGTCCAGCCCCGACATGATTTCTCATCCTATTTTTTTGCTTCTTTCGCCCAGGAGTCTTTCAGCGTCACCGTCCGGTTGAAAACCGGCTTGCCGGGTTTGGTCTCGTAGGCGTCCGCACAGAAATAACCGATCCGCTCAAATTGGAACTTCTCGCCCGGCGCGGCTTCCGCCAACAACGGCTCGACATACGCCGTGATGGTCTTGAGGGAGTCCGGATTCAAGAACTCAAGAAAATCGCGGGCCGCGTCGCCCATCGGGTCTGGCACCGTAAAGAGGCGGTCGTACAGGCGGACCGTCGCCGGCACGGCATGGGCCGCCGACACCCAGTGGATCGTCCCTTTGATCTTGCGGCCGTCGGGCGCGTTGCCACCCTTGGAGTCCGGGTCATACGTGCCATGAATCACCGTCACCACGCCCGCGGCGTCCTTTTCCACATGCGTGCAGGTGAAGAGGCACGCAGCCCGCAACCGCACCTCCTGTCCGGGCGCCATGCGGAAGAACTTCTTGGCCGGCACTTCCATGAAATCCTCGCGCTCGATGAACACCTCGCGTCCGAAAGGCACCCGGCGCGTGCCCGCATTCGGATCTTCGGGATTGTTCTGGGCCTCCACGTATTCGGACTGCCCCTCCGGGTAGTTGTCGATCACCACTTTGACCGGATCGAGCACCGCCATCCGGCGCAGCGCCCGCTTGTTGAGGTCGTCGCGCAAACAGTACTCGAGCAGCGCCACATCGGTCTCGCTGCCGTACTTCGAAACGCCGATCCGGTCGCAGAAGTCTCGGATCGCCTCGGGCGTGTAGCCGCGGCGGCGCAGGCCGCACACCGTCGGCATGCGGGGGTCGTCCCAGCCGAGCACGAGGTTCTCCTGCACGAGCTGCAGCAGCTTGCGCTTGCTCATCACGGTGTACGTCAGGTTCAGCCGCGCAAACTCGCGCTGCTGCGGACGGATCTTCACGCCGTTGCGGACCACCAGCAGTCCCATCTCGTCCATGCGGTCAATCACCCAATCGTAGAGCGGGCGGTGAACCTCAAACTCGAGCGTGCACATCGAATGCGTCACGCCCTCAAACGCGTCCTCGATCGGGTGCGCGAAATCGTACATCGGATAGATGCACCACGTGTCGCCCGCATGGTAGTGCGGCACATGCATGATGCGGTAGATCACCGGATCGCGGAAATGGATGTTGGGGGAAGCCATGTCGATCTTCGCGCGCAGGCAGAGCGTGCCATCCGCGAACTCGCCCGCCTTCATGCGGCGGAACAGCGCGAGGTTCTCTTCCGGCGAGCGGTTGCGCGTCGGGCTCTCTTTGCCCGGCTCGGTCGGGATGCCGCGGTACTCTTTCCACTGGTCCTGCGTCAGGCCGCAGACGTACGCGTGGCCGCCCCGGATCAGGTTCTCGGCGATCTGATACATCTTGTCGAAGAGGTCCGCCGCGCTGTAGAAGCCGTCGCCCCAGTCGAAACCGAGCCAGCGGATGTCCTGCTTGATGCTCTCCGCATACTCGTCCGACTCCTTCGAGGGGTTGGTGTCGTCCATGCGCAGGTTGCACTGTCCGCCGAACTCTTTCGCCATGCCGAAATCGATGCAGATCGCTTTGGCATGGCCGATGTGGATATACCCGTTGGGCTCGGGAGGAAAACGCGTCACCACCTGTCCGCCCGTTTTTCCTGCCGCCACATCGTCCGCAATCCATTGCTTCAAAAAATGCCGGCTTGTATCCGACTCCGCCGTCTTATTCTCGTCGCTCATCTTTCACCTTTCGGACAGGCCAAGAGCCCGCCCCTAAAAAAATCTCACGGCCGCCAAACGCGCACGTTCATCTTTTTGCGGCCCCATGCCTGGGCCTCCCCGTGCGAGGGAAACCAGAGGTCCAGACAACGTCCCGTGATCGCGCCGCCGCGGTCCTCCACGCGCCCGTACCCGTACCCCGGCACATACACAATCGCGCCGAAGGGCAACACCGCCGTGTCCGCGGCGATCGTGCCGTAGCGTGCGCGCGTGCCGCTCGCCGTCACGCCGACCGCTTTGGGCTTGCCCTTGTTCAATCCGCCGCTGATGACCGGAGCCCCGAGCCCGAACCAGCCCCGCTCCCAGCTGCAGCACAGCCCGCAGTTACAATAGCCGGTCACTTCCATGGCCATCACGGTCGACGCGCCACCGCGCGGCGGCCGAATGCGCTCGGTCAAACAACCGGACCACCAGACCAGCAACGGGAGGCACAGGCCCGCGAAGATCGCGGGCAAACGCTCGCGCCATCGGCCCCGAGGCCGTCTGTGATGCGGTTTAGGCATGTGGTTTTTAGAATACCAGAACCCGCGCCCCCCCGCAATGCCGCACCGCTTCAAAACCCGAAGTCGAGCTGGCCGGAAACGACCACTTTGCGCCCGTCCGCCAAAGACGGATCAGAGGTGTCGTACACGCAGAACTTGATGCCGGGAAACCGTTTGGCGAGCTCTTCCTGAATGTAGCGCTCGATGGCCGCCACATTGCACTGGTCGTCGTCCGAGAAGCCCACGCTGATCGGACGACGGAGAGACTCCGCCCCCGTGCGGCTCAGGATCTTGATGACGTGTTCGACGAAATCGCGGATCGCGAACTGCTTGGCGTTTTCCGAGGACGGCCGCCCGCCCGACTCCGCCGCCATCCATTTCCGGAACCCGGGATTCGTCACCGCGTGATATTTATTGAGGGCGAGGTAATACTCGAGCTCTTCCGCGTCCGTCCCGAAGGTCGAGCGGCCGTCGAAGCAGGCGCGGTAGCCGCGCAGATTGGCCATCATCTCCTCCCGCTCCTTCGGCGTGAGCACCACTTCGATGAACAGCCGGACCGCCTTCTTCAGCGACTCGGACTCGTGTCCGCGGGCCGTGACGATCGCGAACAGGCGGCCCTCCCGCAGCGTCTCGCGCAGCGTCTCGAAGCTCGGTGCGGGGAGCACCTCGCCTTTCAGCACCCTTTCGAGCGAGACGCGGGTGTCGCTCAAAAAGCGGCTCTCGCTCTCGCCGGCCGTATCCTGGAACTCGACAAAGGCGTTGTCCCACACCCCGCCCGGCGCGCGGTAGTTCTCCTTGTCGTTGCGCACGACGGCAAAGGCCGCCGTCGAAACGCTATGCGGCTGCCACATGCCGTCCGCCATCTTCTTCTCAAGATGGATCCGCGTGGGCATGTGCAAGATATTGTCGTCCCAATCAAAGATATAGTATTTGAAATCCCGCTCTGCGACCCGGGAATTCACGTTTTGGACATGACGGCTCATCGGCATTTAAGGTATGATGATGCCCGTCGCTTGTCAACCCCATGAACCGAACAGCCCTCATCACCGGCGCGGCCATCCGCATCGGGAACGTCATTGCCCGCACCCTCGCCCGTGCGGGGTGGAACGTCGTTGTCCACGCCCACCGTTCCGTCACCGAGGCCGACGCGCTCTGCGCAGACCTTGCGGCCGGCGGAGCCCGCGCCTGGCGCGTGACGGGCGACCTGGCCGACGACGGCGGCCCCGCGGCGGTCTTCGAGGCGGGCATCGCCTGCGCCGGACAGATCGACGCGCTGATCAACAACGCCGCCGTTTTCGAACGCCAGCCGCTCGCGTCCGCCACCGCCGCCGATTTCGAGCGCCTGTGGCGGATTAACACCCTGGCGCCGATTCTGCTGACGCAACGTCTTGCGGCCCACGTGACGGCCCGGAAGGCGTGCGGCAGTGCCGTCAACCTGCTCGACCAACGGCTCTCCCGCGCGAGCGCAGGCGCGCTTCCCTATATGCTTTCGAAAAGCGCGCTCGAAACGTTCACGCTCTCGGCGGCCCTCGAATACGCGCCCGATTTACGCGTCAACGCCGTCGCGCCGGGCGCGGTGCTTCCCCCGCCCGCGCAGTCCGGCACGAAAGAACCGGCAGGCGCGTTTCCTCTCGGAACCCGGCCCGCCGCCGAACACGTCGCCGCGGCGGTGCGTTTCCTGCTCGACGCCGAGTCCGTCACGGGCCAAGTCCTCTTTGTCGACGGCGGGCAGCATCTGACATCGTAATCCGCGCGGGCAGCCGCCAGGCCGCTCCGATTTCATCCATGACCAAAGGAACCTCAGCATGAACCCTTCAAACACACTTCGTCTTCTCCTCGCCACCTTCCTCCTCGGCGGCTGCGCCTCATTCTCATCCCGTTCCCCGGGCGTGGGCTCCATCCCCTGCACCTACCGCTTCAAAATGCTCGCCCGCCCCGCGGACCAGGCCCGCGTCGAAGCCGCCATCCATGCCGTCGCGGTGGGCACCGTCGCAAAATCGGGGACCGTCACATTTCCAGAATACCGTTTCCGCGTCGCTCGGCTCGCCGACCTCGACACGTTGAATCCCCAACTGCTCTACAGCCGGACCGATTCGTTCCTACCCGCCAACCGCCAGCAAACGCTCAACCTCCGCGCGGCGGGCGTCGACGTCACGTTCGACTCCACCGACGTGTCGGCCTCAGCCACGACCACGATCACGTTTCATGTCAAGCCCGGCTCCCGCCTTTACTACAAAAATCCGGGCGGAGTCGAGTCCGATATCACGGCCAGGGTCGGGAAAAACGGCAAGGTCAGCTTCCCGACCACCATCAAAGAGGGGCAGAAATTCATTTATGCCCGCGCCATGAAGGACAACGTGACCCGCTACATCCGCATCAACATCTTCACCAACGAGGTCCAGGACATCAGCAAACACAGCTACTGACCGCCTGTTGCGCGACGATTTTCCTGCTCGTTTTCCTTCATGACGATTTCCCTTGCGGCAAAATAGCACCGCTGATATTATAAGTTGGCATGTATTTTAATTGCAGAGATTGGGTGGGATGCCGGGGCGGCATCTGCCTATCTTCGTGCTTGCGGATCTTTTGCGTGCTTTCGCTCTGCGCCGTATATTTGGTGACGTCCGGTGCAACACGTGTGCAGGAGCTGTCCCCTTCCGGAAGCAGCCTGCTCCAAAATACAGGCTCGGAAGACACGAGCGGCGGCTTATGTTGCGGCAGCCAGGACATCAAAGCGGACGCGATGCTGAGCAGCGAACGCGAAACCAACCCTTTTCTGTTTCTTCTCGCCTTGCGTGCCGATCTTATTCCTTGCCCCTTTCTGCGAACGGTCCCAACGGCGCCCTCACGTGACAAACGCCTGACATCCGCTGCGACTCCCGGCCTCTTGTCCGTCCGATCGCATATTCTCGCGCAAGCCGCGCGACTTCTCTGCTGACCCGTCGGCAGATTCTTCCCCATTCACGCATCCGAACCGTTGTCCGTCCGGGTGCGTGGCGGATCCTCGCATTCACGCGCACAAAATGTGCCTGGCGAGGAGATCCTTCAGCAGTATTCCCTTGGCAGCGATTGATTCGTTGCCGTCGAAGTCCAGATGTTTTCATTTCTTTGGTACGTATTGAGAGGAGCGGATGGTATGGCGAATGTTCCGGTGAATCGCGAGACGGTGTTGGAGTTCCACAGGGGCGGCAAGGTGGGGATGCGGCTGGCGAAGCCGCTGAAGACGCAGAACGACCTGTGCCTGGCGTACACGCCGGGGGTGGCGCACGCGGTGAAGGAGATCGCGGCGAAGCCCGGGACAGTGTTCGACTACACGGCGAAGCGGAGCCTGGTGGCGGTGGTGTCGGACGGCACGGCGATCCTCGGGCTCGGGGACCTGGGCGCCGCGGCGAGCATCCCCGTGATGGAGGGCAAGGCGGTGCTCTTCAAGGCGTTCGGCGACGTGGACGCCTGGCCGGTGCCGGTGAACCGCTGCCGGCAGGGCGGCGCGGACACGGGCAAGACGGACCCGCAGCGGGTGATCGAGGTGTGCCGGGCGATCGCGCCGATGTACGGCGGGATCAACCTGGAGGACATCGCGGCGCCGGCGTGCTTCGAGATCGAGGACACGCTGGACGCGGAGCTGGACATCCCGGTGTTCCACGACGACCAGTGGGGCACGGCGGTGATCCTGCTGGCGGGCCTGATGAACTACGCCCTGCTGTGCGGCCGCCCGATGGCCGACATCCGGGTGGTGGTGAACGGCGCGGGCGCGGCGGGCATCCGCATCGCGGACATGTGCAAGGCGGCGGGCGTGGAGGACCTGGTGATGTGCGACACCAAGGGCGTGATCCACGCCGGGCGGACCGACCTGAACGACCACAAGCGGCGCCACGTTTCGGCGACCAAGGCCCGCACGCTGCAGGAGGCGCTGAAGGGCGCGCACGCCTTCATCGGCGTGTCGGCGGCCGACTGCGTGACCGCGGACGACGTCCGCGGGATGGCGGAGTACCCGGCCATTTTCGCGATGTCGAACCCCGACCCCGAGATCCGCCCCGAGATCGTGGCCGAAGTCATGGGCGACAAGCCCTACGTGATGGCCACCGGGCGCTCGGACTACCCCAACCAGGTCAACAACGTGCTCGGGTTCCCGTACCTGTTCCGCGGGGCGCTGGACGCGCGCGCGCGGACGATCAACACGGCGATGAAGGTGGCGGCGTCGCAGGCGCTGGCGCTGCTGGCGCGCGAGGCGGCGCCGGCGGACGTGCGGGCGCTCTACCCGCAGGAGACGCTGG
>Ga0209099_1001556_pt1 | contig 22546 bp, 20 predicted proteins | sample AD_JPNHW2_MetaG_FD_184430 | JGI IMG/M metagenome (GOLD analysis project Ga0209099, IMG submission 184430) | Active sludge microbial communities of municipal wastewater-treating anaerobic digesters from Japan - AD_JPNHW2_MetaG (SPAdes) (version 2) | ecosystem: Engineered > Bioreactor > Anaerobic... | reverse complement strand
GCAGTACGCCTCGAGGCTCTCTATCGTCTCGATGTCGAGGTCGTTCGTCGGCTCGTCCAGTAGCAGAAAGTTGGGCGATTCTGCAAGCACCCGCACCAACATGAGGCGCCGCAATTCCCCGCCAGACAGCGTGCGCAGCTTTTGTTTCTGAAAATCGCGCTCAAAACCGAAGCGCTCCAGAAGAAGCACGGCATCCAGGATGGACCCGTCCGGCAGGCGGAAATGATCGGCATGTTCCTGAATAAAATCGAGCACGCTAAGTTCGCCGTCAACCGCTTCGTTGGTCTGTTCAAAGAACGAGAGGCGCACCGTCTGGCCAAGTTCGACGCTGCCTTTTGTGGGCTCAAGCCGCCCTGCGATGATTTTGAGTAGGCTTGTCTTGCCCGAACCATTGGGGCCCACAATACCGATTTTGGCGCCATGCGCAATCTCCATGGAAAAATCGTCAAAGAGCACGCGGGGCGCATCGAACGTAAGCCCGACATGGTCCAGCACGCAGACCTTCTTGCCCAGGTAGGTCTCCGAAGAGGCAAACTCAATCCGGTCGCGCTGCTTTTCCAGGAGCGAAACGCGCATCTTCTCTATGTCTTTCTTGCGCCGCTCGCTCTTTGTCGCTCTGGCACGGGCGCCTCGGCCCAGCCATTCGAGCTCGATTTTGAGATTGGCGAGCCGCTTGTTTTCCATTCGATCCAGGCTTGCAAGCCACGCTGCCTTCTTCTCCAGAAATTGCGAATAACTGCCGGGATACGCCCGCAAGGTGTGTCGGTCGATCTCCACAATCGACGTCACTACGGCGTCCAAGAACCAGCGGTCGTGCGTGACGAGGATCACCGCCTTCGGGAGGGCCAACAGCCGAGCCTCAAGCCACTCGATAGTCTCGATATCGAGGTGATTGGTGGGCTCGTCCAAAAGAAGAAGATCGGCACTTGGTGCAAGTGCCCGTGCCAGGGCGATCTTTTTTTTCTCGCCGCCTGACAGCATCGTAAGTGGCAGATCCATATCGACAAACCCAAGCTCGCGGCACAGCGCCTTATATCGATTTTCGAGCGAAATTGCTGGAACCTCGCCGGTTGGCGCACCTTCAATTTCTGAGGCTCGTCCCGAATAGAGAAAACTGGCGACTGTAGCTCCCTGGGGCACATCAACTGATTGTGGCAAAAACGAATAGGTAAAACCTTTTGACCACATGAGTTCGCCCGAATCGAGTTGAATATCTCGAACTAGGAGCGCTAGGAGGCTACTTTTGCCGGAGCCATTTAGACCGATCAGACCGATTCGGTCGTCGGGCTGAATTTCAAGGCAGGCATTTTCAAAAAGCGGGCCGCTCTTGAGCGACAGCGATGCGTCTTTTAAAGAAAGTATGCTCATTTTCGGGATCAGAGTATATCGCAAGGGCGCGGGTTGTTCTATTAATGTACTCGTGGACAATGCTGGTGTGCAATGCTCGGAGGTGTTGCACGCACAAGGCGCTTCTGGGCACGCGTAAGGCGCTTCTGGGCACGCGCAAGGCGCTTCTGGACACGCGCAAGGCGCTTCTGGACCTGCGTCTCTTCAGATTGTTTAGATAATATCGAGACTCTGTACAGAATTGAAATTGACAAAGAATAAATATATATTTATTCTTATGAACCAGTAACGAGGAGGTTACCATGAAGAAAAGGTTTCTTTTTGTCGCACTCATTGCCGCAATCGCAGTTGTGGGTGTTTCTGCAGCTGACTTGACGATTTCCACGCAGGTCAATATGAAAGCCGCCGATTACGCCAACAACTTCTTTACCTTTAAGGGTGCGGTTGGTGCAAGTGACAAGGACCAGTATCAGCCTGTAGATGCTACGTCGGGTGCCAGCAAGTTCCGTTCTACGGAAACCTTTAACCCGTACCGCACGGATGTGCAGGGCAAGAAACTCCTTCCAGCGGGTCTGCGCGGTCTCTTCCTTTATGGCGTTGCTGACTATGGCACGCTGACGAGCGACAATCTGAATGTGAGTGTGGCTGCCAATGGCGTCATCACCATTCAGTCTTGCCATCGTGGCACTGCATATAAGCTCGTCACCGCTCCGGACGGCAAACTCACCTTCCCAGGTGCCAGCTGCAGCATGCGCGTTATCGGTACAACCAGTAACGTCGTGCATTCAGACTTCTCGCCGACGGGCAAGACGGCCGATATCGACTGGGCCAAGGTGTGGGATGCTTCCATTCCTGACGGCAAAGTCATTGGCACAACGACGACCAAGACCGGCAAGATCCTGCCTGATGAAGCCAACTCCATCCTCTTTGGCTGGGCTGGCAGTTTGCAGGTTGCGTTTGACGGAACGTACTTGAAGATCAATGGAGAACTCAACGCGGTGAATAAGTAAACCAGCAGGTAAGCGGACAACAGAACTCCGCTTCGATTGCTTACGATAGGCCCCGGGCGGGCGCACAGCTAGCGCACACTTGGGGCTTTTTCTTGCATTTTGGCCTATTCTTGAATCGTTATAGTTTATTGCGTGCCGGTTTATTGCGTGCCGGTCGGGGGACTGCTGTAAGGTTTGCAGGTTCCAGGAGTGACCAGCCAAGCACCGCGCTCAAGCCAATGAGCACAGCAAAGCAGAAGAGCGGCAGCGTGTAGGACCCTCCGGCGCTCCGCAGCGGTTCCATCAAATAGACCAGTACTACCGAGACTTGGCCAGACAGTGCAATGAGCCCATTGGAAGTACCCTCCGGCGTAGGTAGAGAAATCTCCGAGGCGTATTGCGTTCCTGTCGGATTGACCGACGTAAGAAAGAAGCCCAAACACACGCAGGACACGATTAAGAGGGGGAAACTCGGCGCCAGGGCGAGCCCAATGAGCCCTGGAATCGTACCGACAAGGCCGATCACGATAAAAGGTCGCCGCTTGCCTTTTTTGTCTGAAAAAGCCGGCAGCAGGACCGACCCTATGACGCCCGCTACCATCATGACAGCCACCGCAACGCCAGCCTGCACCGAATCAAAGCCGCGCGGCTTTACAATACCTTCGATCCACGTGGTGACACCGTTGAATATCCCCATGCCGATAAAAGTGATGATCAAAAAACGCCTAAATGAAGGCAAAGAAAAAGCGTGCTTGAGCCCGTCGAGCATCAGGGCCCGTTCTTCCTCCGCAGAGGCATCCGGAGGCGTGGCAGGCTTTTCTTTGACGAAAAGCACAAAAAGCAGTGCGGCAACTGCCGAAGCTATTCCATAGTAAAGCTGGATTTGCGCGACCGTGCTGCCAGCTTCCACAAAAATCGGGGTCAACACCTGTCCAAGCGCTGCGCCCAAAAGGTTGGCAAGCGTAAGAAGCCCCACCGCTGTGGCGCGTTCGTTCTTAGGAAACCAGAGCGCAGAAACTTTGGTCCAGGAATTGAGGAAGACCGGCTGCGCGATGGACATACCCACCGTCATCGCGATTGCGAATCCAAAACTGTCGCCCGCTAGTCCCCGCAAGATTCCACAGATCCCCGTCAGTACTGAACCGGCAGCCACTACCGGTTTGCAACCGTATTTATCTATGAGCCAAGAAATTGGGATGGAGACTGGTATATAGACAATCATGAAGAGCATGGAGAACAGGCCGATCTGAAATTCCGAGACATGGTAGAAGTGGCTCGAAAGCGTCGTTATAGGCGCGTAACTGATCCACAAGGTCTGAATCGTCAGGTTTACGAGCATGTGGAGCGCCAGGATGAACCACCGCGAGCCATAAACACGGTACTCGGTTTTTGGAGCCCTGGACATTGTTACAGATTGAGCGTCCGTCGTCGTCTCCTTTTGGGGGAATTCCAGTTTTGGGAACTTCGGAGGCCCATAACATGCCTCTAAATGCCTTTAATGCCCCTAAATGCCAGCCGCTATTCTACACTGAAGTCAATATTCTACATCAAGCAGGTAGCCTTCCACAAACGTTTTTTCGCCACGAGGCTCTCGGCAAGAGTCAAATCGGCAAGAGTCAAATCGGCAAGAGTCAAATCGGCAAGAGTCAAATCGGCAAGAGTCAAATCGGCAAGAGTCAAAATAGTATCTTGCCATGCACTTATCATTTTCGTTATCATCCAATATTGACTACTTACGTCGTCCTTCAATGAAGGAGAGGGGATACTGCATGATTCTGCAGAATGCGTTCAAACCTGCCAGTATCAAAATCGGACTGGAGAGTAAAAAGAAGGATGAGCTCTTTAAGGAAATGGTCGATATCCTTGCAAGAAGCTATCCGAAAGATAAAGTCTTCCCTAGGGAGGATGTCCTGAGGGCTCTCCACAAGCGGGAAGAAAAAATGACTACCGGCATTTACAAGGGCGTTGCTGTGCCCCACGCAACAGTTGAAGGCATTGACCATCTGCGAGGCGTACTCGGTATTTCGCAGAAGGGCGTCGATTACGATTCTCTTGATGGAAATCCTGTCCAACTTGTATTTTTGCTTATCTCTCCACCAAGCGATGCGGAAGCACACCTCGAAGCGCTCCGGCAGATCGCTTTGCTCATTCAAGACCCAGTGTTGCTTAAAAATCTTGTGATGGCGACTGTACCAGAAAAAGCGTATGGCCTTATCCGCGATTTTGAGGAAAGCCACAGACCGCGATGACGGTGAAGAGCGCCGCCGAATGGGTGCATGAGGAGGGTGGCATGGATACTGCTGATAATATTGAACGATTTATACAAATAGAAGAAGAGGCTTTTCATGTCATTCAAGAGGCAGAAGACAAAGCTTCGCAGCTTTTGCTCGAGGTAAGGACCCAGTCAGAGCAGATTGAGCGTCAAAAAGTGGCCGAAGCGCGCAAGAAGTTGGATGCTGAGTATGCAGTGTTTGTCGATTCGTTGGCGCAACAAAGCCGCAAAGTCATTGAAGAATTTCGCGTGCAGCTTGGGAGCCTTCCTTTGGATGCCCAGGCGCTCGCGGCACGCCTGGACCTTATCCTCTCGTCGGAAGCGTGATATGGATGAGAAGGTTGATATCTCCTATCTCTATGCCCGCGTATGTGGTTCGTTTTCTAACCTGAGATTTGGTGAAAAGGCCGCAGAGCTCATGCGGACTTCTGGTGGCATAACGGCGCTCTGGAAGGTTCTTTTTGGTGAAGATGCGCCGGATATACCTGAAGCTCGTCTCATATCTGAAGCGGAACAAAGAGTCGTCAAGACCTCAGTCGACGACTTTGTGAGGCTTGCAAAGTCTTTTTCTGATTCCAATAGATTTATAAATGCACTCATTACAAAGTATGAAATTGGTCTTATCAAGACAATGCTCTTTCGTCTGCGTGCAGGGGAAACTCCACCTGAGGATATTACCTATTCATCAAGAGTTATTCAGCAAGCCATTGCCCGCTGGCCACGGATCACCGACATGTTTGCAGATACTCCTTATGCATGGCTGGAGAGCGATTGCCTGAATGATATTGCACAAGCAGAGAATAAGCTCGATCAACAATATTACCAAACCCTCTGGAATGAAGCCTCTGCGATTCGGAAATCGAAGGTGGGTGCAATTCTAGACCTCTTACGCTGGGAGATCATCTACCAGAATGTTGTGTGGGCCTTTCGCGTGCGGCGCTATTATGGGAAATCAAAGGAAGAAACCGTGGATATGCTTGTAAACATTCCTGGTGTCGATGTCACTTCCTATGCGCTTCAGACGTTTGATTATGACCTTGGAAACATTGCAAGCTTCAATAATTGGCCTTTGAAAAGGCTGCTCGAGAATCAAACAGGGCCCGCTGTCGACGTTCCTGCACTAGAGCCGAGAACGCTCGAAGATCTTTTTGACAAAATGAAACATAATTTACGCCTGTATCCCTTTAGCTATACACCGATCTACTGCTATTTTAAACTACTCGACTATGAGACCTCGCTGCTCCTGGCAGCCTTGGAGAGTACGAGAATTAATATTCCATTGGAACAAAAAGCAAATTATGTGTGGATTCCTGGAGGCCAAACAGCATGAGCAGCGTTACCATGCGAAAACTAGAGCTCATTCTTCTCAGGTCTGATATTGATGCTGTCCTGGAATATCTTGCCGGCAAGCGTTGTTTTCAAGTCTTGTATCCAGAGGAGCCTGACCGGCTTTTCCAGACGAAGAGTCTAGATCTCACTGAGGAAGGGACATCGGAAGAACGCCCTGAAGAGCAGCTGATCAGTGAGTCTGATCTCAATTATGCGCAAAGTGAGCTCGATTTCATTGGGTCTTTTTTGGGGTTTGAGCTTCCGCAAGATATCATCGAAAACAGTCAATTGCCCAATCGCGATATGCTTAGCAACCTCGATGTGCTCAATCAGCGTTGCGAGGAACTCAAGTCCCAGATTGAAGAAACAGAAGCGAGGATTGAGCGGCTTGAGGAAGCGATCCATGAGGTAAAGGCCGTCCAAGGTCTAGAACATCCCTTTGAGGAACTCGAGGAATCTTCCTCTGTTTTGTTTCAAATTGGCAAGGTTGCACCATCGAGTATACCGGTGCTTGCGAAGATGCTCGGTAATCGGGCCGTGATTGTTCCTCTCGATGATAAAGGCACGGTAATCGCTGTATCGAGCCGTGAAGGAAGATTTTCCCTTGAGACTGCACTGTCAAAGGTCGGTTTTGAAAAAAAACCGGCTTCTGAGGCCAATCAGGATGTCCTAACCGAGGCTATGGAAGCCCTAGAAGGCTCCTACCAGGCGGAGAAGCCTAAGCTTGAGAGCCTTCTGCAGCAGAAAAAGGACCTGAGCCAGCAGGATCGCGATCTATGGCGTAGCACGGTCTTGGCAGTGCAATTGAAAAAGGGGCTTCTCCTTGTGGAGAATAAACTTGAGCGGACAACGTGGGTCTACCGACTCAGCGGCTGGGTTCCGGAAGACAAGGTTGACGATATTGTGCAGGGCCTCCTTGCCATGTTGGGGGACCGGATTTCGATTCGTATTTACGACCCTACTGAGAGCGCTGCAAAGGTGAGCAAGGGATCGCACGGTAAGGAAGAAGAAGCGGTACCGGTTCTTTTTAAGCATAAGCGGCTTGTTGCAGCGTTTCAGGGCATTGTTAAATCCTATGGTACACCGGCTTACGGAGATATAGACCCAACGCCATTTGTAGCGGTTTTCTTTACACTGCTTTTTTCCATTATGTTTTGCGATCTTGGTCAGGGCATGGTGATTGTAGCCCTCGGCATTGCAATTTTGAAGGCCAAAAAGGGGATGCTCTCCCATTGGACAAAATACGCGCATGCGTTTATCGCTGCCGGAGTAGGTTCGATGGTGATGGGCTTGCTCGTAGGCTCATTTTTCACCAATGAAACAGTGCTTATCCCTCTTGAGCGTGTACTGACAGGATTCTTTCTAGGTAGACCCGAAGAGCGATTCTTACAGATCATGCCAAAAGATAATGTGATGGCGATGTTCTATTTTTTTGGATTTACCGTTGTAGTGGGCGTGATCATCAATTCGACTGGCCTCGTTATCAATATCATCAATTTGATCAGGCACAAGGAATATGGCGAAGCCCTATTCTCGAGAACTGGACTGGCCGGAGCGTTCGTGTTCTGGTGGGCTATGGGTCTGGTGATTCGTCTCCTGCTCGGTGGAAAACTGGGACTTATTGACGTCGTGGGCTTTGGTATACCTTTGCTCGCTATGGTTTTTTCTGAGCCTCTTAAGATGATGATCAATAAGAAGCAAGGCAAGGCGCCAGAGGAAGGACAAGGGGGAATCATTGGTGGGCTTGTCGAGGTGCTCGATATGGTGAGCTATTATGCATCGAATACATTTAGCTTCCTGCGAGTGGGTGCGTTCGCGCTTGCGCATGCCGTGTTGTCGTTTGTCATTTTTACGATGGGAAGCCTTATGCGGGGTAATTCTGCAACAGGAATAGGACTTGAACTTCTCATTTACTTGTTTGGAAATGCAGTCATTATCGTGCTGGAGGGTTTGATTGTGACAATTCAGACCATCCGACTCCAGTACTATGAGTTCTTTTCAAAGTTTTTTACCCGATCAGGCACGGTGTTCACGCCGATAAGCTTTTCCGGGAGAACCGAATAGAGCAAAATAAAGAAGAGAAGGAGTGTGTCTATGAAGAAGAAACTGATGACCGGCTTCATGATGTTCTTGTCATCGGCTGCGGTATTTGCGCAAGACACTGCAACAGCAGCCGCTGCAGCACCGTCCTCGTCGCAGACCGTAAAATATCTTGCGGCGGCGCTTGCAGTGGGTCTCACTGCGCTTGCTGGCGGCTATGCAGTAGCGAAGATCGGTTCCTCGGCGATGGGCGCAATGGCTGAAAAGCCTGATCTTTCCGGCCGGGCGTTGCCCTATGTCGGTCTTGCAGAAGGTATTTGCCTGTGGGGGTTCTTGGTTGCAGTCCTCATTCTGTACCTCTAAGAGAGTAAATGGGAGCGGCATTGGTTTCCCAAAGGTGAGGCGATAGTGGCAGAAGTCTTTGTGCTGGCAGAAGAAGAGATCCTCATAGGTTTTGCCATGATTGGTATAAAGGGCAAAGCGGTTGCGGATCATAATGATGCGCTTGCAACATTCCAGAACATCGTGCATGACAAACAATGTGTGCTCGAAAAGGAGACTGTTGATCTCTCCGACTGCAAGATGCTCATCATGAGTGAAGATGTCTCTGACATGATTGGAGAAGAGCTTGTGGATTGGCAGCTGAGCGGCTCGTTTCCCCTTGTCGTTGAGATACCTCCCCTTGCTGGCTCTTCAGCAGCACATACAGGCATTATCGATGCCGTTCGGCAAGCCATTGGCTTCAAGATTGAATAGGATTTCAGCAAGGATGTAGAGCATTATGGAAGAAATACGGGGCACCGAGGCTCTTGAACAAGAGATTCGCGAGGATGCACGCAGGCGCGCGGAGCGCATCCTGCGCAAGGCAGAGAACGATGTCAAAGAGTGGAACGCCCAGCGTGAGCAGCGACTCCAAGAAGAGATTGAGGCGCTCACCCGTGAGTATGAAGCTAAAAAGAGAGCTGCCGAGCAAGACATGGAGTCGCATCTTCCTCTTGAAAAGACGCGACTCGAAATTGGCTATCGCGATGAGGCGCTGCGTGCAAAGCTTAGCGAGGCGCTCAAGGCGCTCATCCGAGAAAAACCTTGGCTTTTGGGGTCGTGGTGTTTGGCGTGCCTTCGCCGTCAACAACTGTTGATACAGGAGTCGAGCGCACAGGTAGTGGTAAGTGGCCTCGATGCGAAGAGTCTGCAGGCTATCAAAACACTTTTTGAACGAGCTCCAAATGTCTCGATAGTGCAAAAGGATGTACCTCTTCCACGGGGCGACGCGGCTGTGAGCGACGCGGCAACGGCAGCAAGTGCGGGAGCAGCACCTGAAGCTTTGTTCGGTACGTATGGCGTCGTGGTTGAGCCCAAAGATCATAGCTATAGGATTTCAGCAACCGGGCAAGAGCTTTTTGAGTGGCTTCTCGATGAAAAACGAGGAGAGCTCGCCACAGCGCTCTTTGGGAGTTCGAAATGAGTGGTGTAGTAACAAGGATTTCAGGGCCAGTTGTCATGGCGCGAGGCCTTAATGATGCAGGGCTCTACGATGTCGTAAAAGTAGGCAATGCAGGTCTTACCGGCGAGATTATCAAGCTTAATGGCAATGATGCGACGATTCAGATCTATGAGGACAACACGCTCATGCGCGTGGGTGAAGCTGTAGAATGTCTTCATAGGCCGCTCTCTGTGGCGCTTGGGCCTGGCCTTATCGGATCGATTTACGATGGGATTCAGCGGCCATTACCAGTTCTAAAGGGGCTTTCAGGTGCATTCCTCGCACCTGGACTTGCCGGCGAGCCCCTCGATACAGAGAAAAAATGGCATTTTGTACCACTTCTGCATCAGGGTGATGCGATTAGTCCTGGGGTTGTGTTTGGTGTAGTCCAAGAAACGACCTCAATACAGCATCGACTCATCTTTGATCCGAGGACGGCTGCAGGGACTGCGAGCTTTGTGGCGCCTGAAGGTGACTATACGGTCGAAGAGACCCTGATAAAGGGGGCGGATGGGGCCTGTTTTACTATGGTGACGAACTGGCCAGTGCGTACGCCACGGTTGTATAAAGGCAAGGAAGTGACGCGCGAGCCGCTTATCACGGGCTTACGGGTCATCGATGTGCTCTTCCCAATTGCAAAGGGCGGATGCGCAGCCGTGCCGGGCGGTTTTGGCACGGGCAAGACCATGACGCAGCATGCAATTGCGAAGTGGTGCGACGCGGACATTATTGTGTATATTGGGTGCGGCGAGCGCGGCAATGAGATGACCGAAGTGCTCACTGAATTCCCAAACCTTACTGACCCAAGGACAGGACGCTCGCTCATGGAACGGACTGTGCTCATTGCAAACACATCGAATATGCCAGTTGCCGCACGAGAAATCTCTATTTATACAGGAATTACAATTGCTGAGTATTATCGCGATATGGGGTACCATGTTGCAGTGATGGCCGACTCGACCTCGCGCTGGGCAGAGGCTCTTCGAGAGCTGTCTGGCCGCCTTGAAGAGATGCCAGCTGAGGAAGGTTTTCCTGCATACTTACCGACGAGGCTCGCTGAGTTCTACGAACGTGGCGGTGTGGTGACAACGCTTGAGAATAAAAAAGGTTCAGTAACCATCATCGGTGCTGTGTCGCCTCCAGGAGGCGATTTTTCCGAGCCAGTTACGCAACACACGCGACGTTTTATTCGCTGCTTTTGGGCGCTCGATCGGGATCTTGCCAACGCACGACACTATCCTGCCATCTCCTGGAACGACTCCTATAGTGAATACACGGACGATCTTATTGCATATTGGGATACCATCGATCCCTCGTGGAATCAATTAAGAACCAGGGCGATGGATGTCCTCAAACGCGAGCGCAAGCTCTCCGACATTGTACGGCTCATTGGACCCGATGCGTTGCCCGATGAACAACGGCTGGTGCTTCTCGTTGCTGAGATGATCAAGAATGGATTTTTGCAGCAGAGCAGCTTTGATGTAGTTGATATGTACTGCGCGCCGCCCAAGCAGATCTTGTTGCTCCGCTGTATCCTTACCTTCTATGAGCTTGCAGAGGATGCCATCAAGAAAGGTGCTACGCTTTTAACGATATCGGAATTGCCTGTGCGAGAAGAAATTATCCGTCTCAAGAGTACGATTGAGAACGAAAAAGTCAAAGAGGGCGAGGCGTTGATTCAAGAGATTCGGGCTGCATTTGAGCAGCTTGGAGTGAGCGTAGAAGGAGCGGCGGTCTGATGAGAGGTCTTGCATACCATGGGTTAGAGCGAGCAGAGGGCCCTATTGTCATCGCAGAGCGTCGAGAAAACGTAGGTTTTTCTGAACTCGTGCGTGTCAAGGATCGACAAGGGGAATATCGCCTGGGCAGAATCGTGGATATCTCGGAGAAGGCTGTAGCGATTCAGCTTTTTGCTGAGAATACAGGTATTTCGGTTGATGATGCATGGGTAGAGTACCTGGAAAAACCGCTCACCTTCCGCGTGGGCGATGGCATCGTTGGCAGAATTTTTAATGGCCTTGGTGAGCCAATCGATGGATATCCACCGGTAATGTCCTCTGATTTGCGCGATATCAATGGCCGCCCAATCAATCCGAGCGCCCGCGTTTATCCTAGAGATTTCATCCAGACAGGGATCTCGGCTATCGACGGCATGAATACACTTATCCGTGGACAAAAACTGCCGATTTTTTCTGGCAACGGGCTGCCTCACAACAGGATTGCTGCGCAAATTGTACGCCAGGCGAAGGTTCTTTCAGGAGAAGGCCAATTTGCCGTTGTGTTTGCGGGCATGGGCATCAAATACGATGTGGCGCGCTTTTTCATTGATTCTTTTGAGCAGTCTGGTGTTCTCTCCCGTGTCGTTATGTTTCTTTCGCTGGCGGATAGCCCTTCCATTGAACGCCTTGTGACACCTCGAACTGCACTGACCGCTGCTGAATATCTTGCCTATGAGAAAAACATGCATGTGCTCGTTGTGATGACCGATATGACAAACTATTGCGAGGCGCTTCGCGAAGTCTCCGCTGCCCGCAACGAGGTACCATCGAGAAAGGGCTATCCAGGCTATCTCTATTCCGATCTCGCTTCGATCTACGAACGAGCAGGCAGAATCGAAGGGAGTGAAGGATCCATCACGCAGCTTCCTATTCTCTCGATGCCCAATGACGATATTTCGCACCCAATCCCCGACCTCACCGGTTACATTACAGAGGGCCAGATTGTGCTCGAGCGTGATCTTTCTCAGCGTGGCGTATATCCACCTATTGCAGCGCTTCCGAGCCTCTCACGCCTTATGAAAGATGGCATTGGTGAAGGTATGACGCGGGACGACCATCGTGAGCTTTCCAGTCAGCTCTTCTCCGCATATGCCTATGTCCATACGGTCCGTGACCTTGCAGCCATCATTGGTGAGGAAGAGCTCTCAGAGAGAGATAAGATATTCCTTAACTTTGGTGACCACTTTGAGCGTGAATTCCTGGCTCAAGGCGAATTTGAAGACCGCAGTATCGAGCAGACCCTCGACCTCGGTTGGAAGCTGCTCTCGCTCTTGCCCGAATCTGAACTCGTACGTATCCCACCAAAACTCCTCCAGAAGTACTTGCCGCACGGGAAAGAGGATGACGGAAGGGAGTATAAGGAGTAATGCATGGCTGAGCAGATGCCTGCACCCACGAAGACCAATCTCATCAAGGAAAAGCGCAGCCTTGAACTCGCATTGCAGGGCTATGATCTCCTTGAAAAGAAGCGCGAAATACTCGTAATTGAGCTCGTAAATCGCGTCGACTCGCTGGAATTACTCGAACGAGAAATCGCAGAGAAAACCCAAAAAGCGTATGCGGCCCTCCAACGCATGTTGCTCGCTGTAGGCCGAGAGCGTGCACGCGCCATTTCTTCGATGCCGGTTCGCGACATAACACTCAATGCCACGTACGTCAATGTGAGCGGAGTACGACTTCCAACGATCGATGTACAGGCAGGTGAACCAAAGCTGCCTTATTCGTTTATGAATTCGTTTGCCACATGTGACGAAACTGTGATAGAGTTTACAGAGCTTCTTGAGAAGCTTTCGACCGCAGCGGGCATGAGGTCCATCGTATGGTGGCTTGCACGCGAGGTGCGGAAAACCCAGCGCAGGGTCAATGCGCTCGATAAAATGGTTATTCCCCGCTCACAGGCGGTTGTAGAATTCATCGATGCATCGCTCGATGAGCAGGAACGAGAATCGCTTTTTGCGGTCAAGATGCTTAAACAGAGGCTTTCCGGGCAGGAACAATCATGAAAAACATGTTTGAAACCATTGTTGTGGCGATCAACGGAACCGATGCTTCAATGAACGCGTTCAAGTATGCCTTGGGGCTTCAGAGGGCTTTTGGTTCCAAGGTACTTGCCTGTTATGTGATCGATACCGCAACCATTCGGCAGCTCACGACATCCCGCATCTTTATATCAGAGGAAAGTCAAGAATACGAGCGCAACCTCGAGAACTCAGGCCAGCGCTATCTCAATTTCTGCCTCGATCTTGCCCGTCAAAAACACCTGACTGTCCAAACCACTATTCGTAGAGGCTCTATTGCAGGAGAAATTGGCAAGTATTGTTTAGAAGTGAAGGCTGATGTCGTTGTCCTGGGCGACAATCCTCAAGAAGCACTCTATCGCGATGTCATTGCAGATGCAAACCGGGAAGTGATCAGAAACTCTCGCTGTCCCGTGCTTTTTATAAAGCCTCCCATGGGCGATGAGATCTATAGATCTCTATAGATCATTGTAATTCTTTTCCTCAAGGTAGTTCTGTGCAGCTGACAAAAGCCTAGGGAGCCTTGTCCGTTGTTTTGAATCCGGCATAGTTCACCAGAAACAGACCAACCTCAAAACTCTGAGCGAAGTCCTAGGCTCTTATGCAACGCACCAGGTGCCCACCACCTATGTCGCGCAACGCTGGTATTTCTGCTGCGCAAGCCTGCTTTGCAAATGGACAACGCGTCCGGAACCGACAACCCGAAGGCGGGGAAACGAGCGAAGGGATTTCACCTTTAGCCTGTAGGTTGCTGTGGCTGCGTTCTTGTTCTGGAGCCGGTGCAGAGGCTTTGAGCAATTGCACGTACGGATGAATAGCATTTCCAATCACTTCATCTGTCGGACCGATCTCCATGATCATGCCAGCGTACATGACGGCAATACGGGAGCTCATATAACGTGCACCGGCAAGATCATGTGTAATATACAAATAACTTACGCCCTTTTTCTCCTTCAGGTCGAGCATCATGTTCATAATGCCTAGCCTGATGGAGACATCGAGCATACTGGTCGGCTCGTCAGCAAGAACGATCATGGGTTCCACGGCAAAAGTTCGGGCAATATTGACCCGCTGGCGCTGCCCGCCTGAGAGTTCATGAGGGAACCTTCTCAGATACTCCGGCGCTGGAGAAAGACCCACTTGTTCAAGGGATTCCACCAGCTTCCTTTCCAGTTCGGTGTGGTCTTTAGCAAGCCCATGGATAAGAAATGGTCTTTCCATAATCGCTCGAATTGTGTGTGTCGGATTTAGACTTGCAAAAGGGTCCTGGAAGACCATCTGAACGCGTTTCTTGTATTCGAGTGCCTCCGCACGGTTCCTGAAAGGCCTGATGGGTTTGCCGTCCAGCAAAATTTCACCGGAGGTTCGTTCATAGATCCTTGCTATCACACTTGCCGTTGTCGTTTTTCCGGAACCGGACTCACCGACAAGGGCGAGCGACTCGCCTTGTGCAAGCGAAAAACTCACATCGTCCATAGCCTGCACGGTTTTGCCCCTGTTTCGAATGCCGGTGAGCTTGAAGTGCTTGGATACATGCTTGAGTTCGAGAATTGTACGGCTCATTTGCTGCCTCTTGCATGGCGCGGGGTTGGTGCGTTTGGGGTTATGCCCTGAGCACAATGCACGCAGGCACAGGCGCGCCCGTTTTCGGTCCACACAAGGTGTGGTACGTCTTGGCTGCAGCGGGCTTCGGCCTCGGAACATCGCGGTGCGAATCTGCAGCCGGGTGGAGGATTAATTAGCCCCGGCGCCTGGCCAGCAATGCCTGTCATGCGTTTTTGGGGTCCGGTAAGTGCGGGGAATGAGTCCATGAGTGCGCGTGTGTATGGATGGCGCGGACCGGCGTACAGAGCACGTGAAGGCCCATATTCGCACAGTTTGCCTGCATACATGATTGCAAGCGAGTCCGATATTTCCACGAGTAGTGACAGATCGTGCGTTATAAAAATGACCGAGAATCCAAACTTCAGGCGCAATTCCTGAATCTTTTGCAGTATGGACCGCTGCACTACCACATCGAGCGCAGTGGTTGGCTCGTCCATGATGAGAAGGTCAGGACGCAGGAGAAGCGCCATGGCAATCATGACGCGCTGGCGCATTCCACCTGACAGTTGATGTGGAAAACTCTTTATTCTATCAGCATTTATGTCGACAAGCTCGAGCATCTGGACTGCCATCTCGCGCGCTTGGGATTTTGGCACGTTTTTGTGGGCAAGCACTGCATCCACAAGCTGATCTTCGATCGAAAGTACCGGATTGAGCGCGTTCATGGCAGACTGAAACACCATCGCCATGCGTGTCCACCGGTAGGCGTTCATTGCTGCATCGTCGAGTCCTGCAAGGTCAACTCCATCAAAAAAGATATTTCCGGACTCGATTTTCGCGTTGTCGCGCAAGAGCCGCATGATGGTATAGGCAAGTGTCGATTTTCCGCAGCCCGACTCTCCCGCTATGCCGAGGAACTCGCCTTTTGCAAGCGAAAAACTCACGTCATCCACGGCGCGCACAAAACCGGCCTTTGTGGCATAGCCGGCGTTAAGATGCTCGATTCTTAAGAGGGGTTGTTCTGCCATGGTTCACCTCTTCCTCAGGCGTGGATTCGATATTTCGTCAATACCAAAATTGATGAGCACAAACGCCGTACCGGTAAGTGCAATGAGAAGCCCTGGTGGCAGAAACCACCACCATGCGCCTCGCAATATGGCCCCGTTGGCTTGCGCCCAGTAAAGGATGGTGCCCCAGCTCACAACGGTAATGTTGCCCACGCCGATGAACTCCAAAGTCGCCTCAGAAAGAATCGCCGAAAGGCTCACAAAGAAGAATTGCGACATAACGATGGAAATCATGTTGGGCAGGATTTCGCGGAAAATGATGAACGATGTGCGCTCGCCCATAACGCGCGAAGCGACCACGAAGTCTCGATTCTTGAGGGTTAGCACCTGCGAGCGCAGGAGGCGCGTGGGATAAGGCCAGCTTGTGAGTGCCAGGATCACAATTATTGGCAGAATTCCCCGCATCGGAATATAGGTCCCTATGACAATCATCAGCGGCAGCCCTGGAATAACGAGAAATACGTTTGTGAAAAAGTTGATAACGTCGTCGACCACGCCACCGAGGTAGCCAGCCAGAAGCGCAAGGGTGAGCGATACGACGATGACAAAAAGCCCTGTGGCAAGCCCAACAAAGATAGAAATTCTCGATCCCATAATGAGTTGACTTAAGAGATCGTTGCCTGCATGGTTCGTACCCAGCGGATGCTCGCGGGATGGTTTTGCCCTCAGTGGGAAATACTCGATTGTCTTTTCCCATTTCTGCGTCGTGGTAATTGTATAGATTGACTTTTCGATATCTTCGGAAGGAGTATCCACGGAGAGCGTCTCCGGATCTCCTCTATTCTCCTCTATCAGCACCGATTTCTCGCTTCGATCCGATTTTGGCGGGTAGGGCACGATAAGTGGAGCAAAGACGGCCATAAGCACAAGGACCGCCAGAATTATGAGGCCTGCGAGGGATTTGCGGTTTGCCACAAGCGTCTTAAAGAAATCTTTGATCATTTGGATCCATCCCTCACCCTCGGATCGAGGAACATGATGACGATGTCTGCGATAAAATTCGCAACCAAAACGGAGGCGGCAATTATCAGGAAGATGGCCTGCATAAGGGGATAGTCTTTGGCGTTGACCGCTTGGTAGAGCATATATCCCATTCCAGGATATGCAAATACCATTTCAGTGATGAGTCCGCCGCCAACGATAAACCCGAATTGCATGGCAAAGCCGGTAACGGAAGGTAGAACGGCATTGCGGGCCGCATACATGTATTTGATGCGCCGCATCGGCAACCCTTTGGCCATGGCAAGCGTGATATAGTCTTCAGCAAGCACATTGATCATATTGTTTCGCATCATGAGCATCCATTCGCCGACCGAGCTCAACGTAATGGTAAATGCAGGCAGGGCCCCATATTTGAGTACGGAGAGCCACCAATTCGAGCTGCCTCGCACTTCATCTATCGAGTACGCTCCACCGAGCGGGAAAATTCTCAACTTAAATGCAAAGACATAAATAAGGCACAAACCCAGCCAAAAATACGGGAAGCTTCGTATGAAGGTGAAAAAGCCTACGGTAAAAGATGCGAGCTTGTGCTGCCTTCTCCAGGCAGCCCAGATGCCTAAGGTGCTGCCGATTACAAAACCAAAGATCGTGCAAAGCCCCATGAGCCCTATGGTCCATGGAAGTGCAATTGCGATTACCGAGGAGACTGGCATGGGAAAGCGCGACAGCGAAATGCCAAAATCGCCTCGTACTGTGTTAACCAAGTATTTGCCGTACTGCACGATAAGCGGATCCTGCGTATCCAGGCCAAAAGCCGCCCTAATAGACTCAAGTTTTTCCGGTTCCACACCTTCCATGCGGCCAATTAGGGCCTGGGCAGGATCCCCTGGTATAAGACGCGGCAGGAAAAAATTAATGGTCATGGAAACGAGGAGTGTAAAAAGCAGCATTGCGAATTTTCTGGCGAAATACTTCATAAACCTCACCGTTCTAATTTGAAACGTGGGATCATTGCCGCACAACTGGAGCAATTAGAAAGGCGGCATTCTGCAAAGGAATGCCGCCACATGTCAGTCACATATTAACTAATAGGCTGCCATGCACGAGCGCCTGTCCCCTAATCGAAGGGCGACGCCACACGCGCACTGCATGGTAAGCGCACTTTGTGTGATTACTTTAGATGGACTGCAAGCAGAATTGGCATCTTTTGCATGCCAATGACACTTGGCCATGCGTAAGGATTATCCTCGCTTGGCCAGCCGACAAAATTCCTCGTCGAATACTCAAACCATGTCGGGTTAAAGAAGAGCGGAACACAGGGGGTGTCTTTCATGAACTGCTCGATGACAGCCGACATATAGGTTTTTTGTTTTGCAGGATCTGGCTCGCGCCGATAAGCTTCCAAATTCTTGTCGATGTCATCGTTCTTGTAGCGCATGTTGGAGAAGACTTTGGCTTTTTGTCCTAGCGGGGCATAGTTATCGGAGTAGAGCCAACGGTTGAACTGATAGTATGGCGTTGTCCCTGTGTTGATAAAACTTATTGCCATGTCGTAATCGCCTGTTTCCAGACTGGTCTGGAACGGTACTGGCCAAGCGCTCTGCGTTATAATGGCTTCGACGCCTATATCTTTGAGCATTTGGGTGACAGTTTCCGCAGCGCCAATCCAGTCGGTCCAGTCTGTAGGAACATAAAGTTTGAAGGACAGTGGCACTCCGTCTTTTTCGTAAATGCCTTTGGCATTAAGCTTGTACCCTTCACCTTCCAAGAGCTTTCTGGCTTTTACTTTGTCATAGGTGATGTTGTACTTGGCTTTTGCGCTTGATCCGAGGGAAGCAAAAGATTTTTTAAGCCCGGTCATGTCGGCAGGTACCGGGCTCGGACTCATTTTTCGGGTTATGTTGCGCTGATCTATAGCGTAGGCAAAGGCTTTGCGGACATTGGCGTTATTGAAAGGCGCCTTAAGGTTGTTCATGTACAGGAATACGAGGTTGCCTTCGGGGAACCAGTACTTGTTGTCCGGACTGGCTGCCGTGTACTCATCTGCGTTGGGCAAAAGATAACCAGCCCAGTCGTATTCGCCATTGATGAGCTTGAACGCGACCTGTTCGTTGGTGGTAGAAACGTATTGAATTGCGTCTATATAGGGGAGCGGCTTTCCGTCCTGACCCTTTTGCCAGTAGTTGGGATTGCGTACCATTCGGTAGGACTGTTCACTAAAGGATTTGGGGTCGAGCATAAATGGACCTGTTCCCACGGGACTGTCTTCGCCAACCCACGTGAGCGGGTCTTTGACTTTAGACCAAATAGCCGAAGGCACGACGATGAGGGACCCGAACTTTTCCAGTGTCGTGACGTTAACGTCTTCGAACTTGAAAACAACTTTGTTTGTTCCAATCGCGTTGACCGAAACAAGCCCTTCCGACCAGATGCCAGAGACATCGAGGGCTTTGTTTGTCTTGCCAAGGTTTGTTGTAAAGACAACGTCGTTTGCGGTAAGTGGCGTGCCATCGTTGAATTTGATACCGGGCCGCAGTGTAAACGTGATCTCTTTGAGATCAGGGGACCACGACCAGCTTTCGGCGAGCCACGGATTGGCACTGCCATCGGCATTGTTGAAGTAGATCAAGGTTTCGTAGACGCAGCCGATTGCCGAATCGAGCGCGGCAGGGCTAAACGGATTAAAGTTCTTGGTGAGTACGCCTTGTTTGGATGAGGTCATTTTTAGGACACCACCGCGTTTAGGCGTCTGTGCAAACGCCATGCCAGCAACGATGACGAGCAGAATTGCGACTGCAGCCATCTTTTTTCTCATAGATTGCCTCCTCTTGTTCTCAATAGGGAACCAGTTCATCTGGCCCCTTTGTCAATTCGTAACGTGTCTATTCTACAACCTTTTCTCAACATGTGGTTGAATTGTTACAGGGCAAACACCGGTCGCTTTGCACGTACCAGCAAGGAATTCGGCAACAGAGTGGGCAGAAAGCGAGGTATATTCGTAGGCAGCTAGAATCTGAGGGGTTGAACAACCGTGCTCCTTGCAGAGATCCAGTATTCCCTGACAATCGTAAGGACTGCGCATCAAGAAAATAATGAGTCTCGTATCGCGTTTTGCTGCATATGCGGCAAAGAGTCCCAGAAGGTCGAGTTGGCTCTTGTGTGAAAAAGGTGCAAAAAGTGAAAGAGCAAGGGTGAGCTCCTTACTATTGTCATCTCGCCCGTGGTGAGGAGAGCCCACCGCGCAAAAGTTCTGCATGTGGTCGGAAACTGTCGCCAGTTCTTCTTGGGTAGGATTGGCTGAAACCTTCATAGCCTCCCAGCCCGGAACGTCGAGCTGCGCGAGTTCTGTAGCGATTGAGGGCAAAGCGGCCTCGTCTTCTACACCAGTGAGGTTTTCTGGAAGCACATCGACTAAGAAACCAGTTGATGTAAGACCTTCGTGGTCCGGTTCGAGTTCCTGCACGCGGTGTACGTCGTCCTGCTTCCCTTGCCCTTGTTCTGACAGTGGGCTAAGGAGCGTGAGAGAACCGCGCGATATCGTGGTCACAAGGTTGTACTCGTCTTCCAGGTTTCGCAATCTTGCTGACTCAGGTGGCGTGGACGGCTCATTACAGTATTCATCCTTGAACCGGAGGATGCGACTCACCGAATTATTGATTCTCTCTTCAGGAATTAATCCATCCATAACGGCTCTGTAAATTGACTCGGCCGCTTCGATCTGGCGTGCAGGCGTGTGACTTACCACAATGATGTCGGCACCAGCCAACACTGCCTTGACGTAGGGATCGCTGAACCGATCCGCAACTGCATTCATCTCCATACAGTCGGTACAGATTATTCCGTCAAAGCCGAGCGTGCCACGCAGCAATCCTTCCACAATGTTCTTTGAAAAAGTGGCAGGAATTGGTTCTTTTTCCAGAGCAGGGAACTGGACATGGGCCACGAGCACCGAGGCCACGCCTTCAGCTATGAGCCGTTGAAAAGGAACGAGGTCCACTGCTTTTAGCGTTTCGAGATCATGAGAGATGATCGGCAGGTCCAGATGCGAGTCCACTCTGGTATCCCCGTGCCCCGGGAAATGCTTGGCCGTGGCCATGACACCCGCTTTTTTGAGCCCACTGGCAAAGGCAGAAGCATAGTCCGCAACAAGCGCCGGATTCTCTCCGTAACTTCGTACCCCGATAACGGGGTTGTTGGGGTTTACATTGACGTCGACGACTGGTGCCAGGTTCCAGTTGATTCCGAGTTCGCGCAGGTCTGAACCACAGATGCTTCCTAATGCTTCGATATCGGCAACGCTTGTGCTTCCACCGAGGCAGGAAGCGGCCTGTGCCATTGCTCCTGGAATGGGCACAACCCCTTTGCGGATGCGCATGACAATGCCGCCTTCCTGGTCTATTGCGACGAGCGGAAGCATGCCAGTAGCGCTTTTTATAATGTGTTGTGCGCTGCGCACCGAACCAAGCGTGGTTGCCGCGTCTGGAGTGTTGCGGGAAAAAAGAATTATATTGCCGGCTTTCGTTGTGTTAACAACACTTTCCAGTGCGGCCATTCCTGCTTGGCCGGCCGCAAAGCCGACCGCAAGCATCTGGCCAATTCTCCATTGAAGAGGCTGCGATTCAGGATCTATGGACTTCATCATCTTTGTCACTATATAGTGATATTCATATGCGGTCAAGGAAATATTTGAGCCGGAACTCGGGTGGCGCGCCGCGACCTAGGGTGTAGGGGATAAGGCTTACGCGGGTGACAAGTGCTACCTGGTACGGGGTGTGTGGAATTTTCTTGACCATGAGAGAAATTCAGTGCGTATAATGAGTCGTATGGAATACAACTACAGTGAGGAGCCCATTCAAAGTACCGTGAGCGAGGTAGTTTCCCTCTGGAACACGTCGCTGGGCAGCCATTTCCCCCTTGAAGAGCAACTTTACCGTCAACAGGCGCTTTTCAAAGCACATAACAGTAAAGAACATAACAGTGCGCTTTTCGTTGCACGGCAGAAAACAGAAGGCGAGAAAACAGAAGGCGGCCGAATGGTAGGTGCGGCGCTGGCAAGAATGGATGCTGCTTTTGCCGGAACCCAGCAACCGAACGCTGGAAACCCCGCGAGTCGCCTCACCGGTTACGTATCTTTTGTTGTTGTGGCTCCTGACAAACGCGGGAAGGGCATAGGAACCGAACTACTCTCGTTGGCGGAGTCGTGGTGCAAGGATCAGGGTGCCCAGATTCTACGGTTGGGTTCTGACTATCCTCACTTTTTTCCTGGTGTTCCAGTGAGTATTCCACCTCAAGAAAGCTCATTGCTCGGCGGTGCGCCTTTCTCTGAAGACGTTGCAGTGAGCGACTTTTTTACCAAAAGAGGCTTCAGGATCGACTGGACGGAATACGACCTGATAGCGGACCTAACCAGCATTGATCTGGGAAGTTCACCATCCGAAGTTTTTGCACAACCTGATTTCAGTTTTAGTCTTTGCTCAGACAGGTTGCGCCCCGCAACGCTGGAGTTTTTGTCGGCCTCGTTCCCCGGGCGCTGGTATCAGGAGATGGTCGACGGCTTTGAAAACGGTCTCCAAAATGAAGACGTAGCACTCGCCGTGCAGAATGGCAGCGAAAAGGTCGTCGGTTTTGCCCGTATTGGCAACAGGATGAGTAGTCACTTGAGCCCAGGCCTTTTCTGGCGTGGCTTACTGGGTTCCAATTCTGGCGCACTCGGGCCGATTGGTGTGGATAGTTCGT
>Ga0209099_1001555_pt1 | contig 22546 bp, 19 predicted proteins | sample AD_JPNHW2_MetaG_FD_184430 | JGI IMG/M metagenome (GOLD analysis project Ga0209099, IMG submission 184430) | Active sludge microbial communities of municipal wastewater-treating anaerobic digesters from Japan - AD_JPNHW2_MetaG (SPAdes) (version 2) | ecosystem: Engineered > Bioreactor > Anaerobic... | reverse complement strand
CTAACCGCCATGCTGACCTAAGCGATGTTGAATTTCTTAATGAATGGGGCTTTGTTGTCGAATCGGACAATGCGCTTCGACCAACGCGAGCGGCTGCGTTGCTCTTCGGCAAGTCAAGGCTGTTACGCTATTTGTTGCCGCGTGGCATTGTGGACTACCAGCGAATTGATGCGCGATTCGACGATTGGTCACCTGAACACCGGTGGTGCGACCGGGTTGTTGTGGAGGATAATATTATCCATGCCTGGCAGTTGCTCGTCGAGAAGTATTTTCGCCTTGCTGAAAAACCTTTTTCAATTGATGCTGCCACCTTGCGCCGCCATGACGATCCGCCAGACTACATATCTTTCCGTGAGGCTGCCATTAACTTGCTTATCCAGAGGGGAGTAGCTACATTCCAGACAAGACCCCAGTCTTCGATCAGATCGAGATAGAACTGGACCAAATCTTTCCCTTTAAATACTTTATATGTAGAGAGATAAATTACTATTAAGTTTATCAATTCAAGTGGCAGATTCTTTAAGTCCTCATTTTTTGAAAAATCAACCACATTTTCTGGCCCTCTTCCATGAGCTATGGCATTTCTAAGTTTACCAGGAAGTCCATATTGCTCCTCATAGATAGCGCTGGCAGCTACTGCTATTCTTAACCCCTCATTGCTTAAATAGCCAATTGTATCCCTGCCTCTTTTTTTAATTTCCTGTCTTATTTTTAGTACTAAGTTTTTTCGGATAGAAACAAGGTCTTCTTCGTTTAATAAATTAGTTATATCTGAAACGTTAATTTTGTTGGGTATATCCTTCAATAATAGATAATTGGTAAATTTTGACAGATCATTTTTCAAATCAGTATTTTTCTCAATTGTGTAAACCTGGCTAAAGAATGTTTTTATGATTTCTTCATTCAACTTAGCTGTCAGATTATTCTTATTTTCAGTTAATTGATGCAAACTAATAAGGCCCTTTTCTTGAAAAAAGATAGCTGGATAGTTCTTTACTCTCGCATGGATTTGATTTACAGGAACAGGGTTGCCATCTTTTCTGGTATATAGTTTTGCTTCATTTATGCGATTGGCTATTTCAGAAGCACTTAGGGGATTCCCTGCTTCCTGCAGTATTTTAACTATGGCCTCATGTAATGTCATCTAATGACTTTAATTTTTTGATCTATAAATTTAAGTATTTCCGCATTATTTCCCTGACAATTATCATCCAGAAGCTCCCCGATAGTTCGGATCCTTCCGCTGATGATCAATTTGTCATAAATTGATATACGGATTAGTCTGACCTGATAAACAATGGCAAAAACATCCCGAAGGTAGTCATAATAGGCTCTCTGACGCCATCTGGGAGAACCATTTCCATTGAGATCACCATTTATTCCCGGCTTGCCGAATTGTAGTTCCGAAGATGGGCTGGTCCAATATTTCCCCCAGGATGATTTCTTAATACAATCCTGCTCCTTGGTCGAGCAGTATTTTGTATAGTCAGATATCTCAAAACAATTAGAAACATGGTAGGCAAAGGATTCAAGAGTGATACCTCTGTAGCGGTTAAAATGCTGCTCTTCATCAAGTTCCAGGATAAATTTCTCAAGAATTATATCCCAACTCCCAAATTCGAGAGGATAAAGATCATTCTGGCCATCAAGTTTCTTCCAGATCCTGTAGACTTCATTTGTGCGACCTCCTTTTTTCAAATCATTAGAAGAAATAGAATTTCCGGGATTGTTTCCTGCCTCATAATAACTATTCAATATGCCACTTAATATTTCCTGCCTCTGTTTCATCTTAGATGCTGAGATTCAGTTATAAAGAGTAATAAGATCAGGGAAACCCTCATAATACTCGAAGTTCATTAAAGCAAATAAGTTTCTACTCCAGATATCTTCAAACGTCATGAGGCTTATCTTGTACACTTTGCCGTCGTTTGCAGCTTCAAGCAGGCAAAACTCACCTCTGTTAATAAAGTTATCCAGCATCTGCATTGCATCTGAATCATTAAGATAATCAGGATCTCCAACTGAGTTAAAAATTCTCCTTATCCTGAAGTTTTCCATCTGATTCTGAGTGAGGGTAACTCCTCTGGTACATATGGTGCGGTGCATTTCTTCAAAAATGCTCATTATCACTATAATTATTAGTTTGCATGTGAGATCAACTTACTATCAGGCACATAATTAGCAGATAGCTTACTTTTCAGAAGATTGGTGGTTTGAGGCAGACTTGTTTTAACCAGTACCTCTGTCACGTTGATTTTCATTTCGCGACACCATTTTTCCCAGATATAGACCAGCATATCTGATTCATACTGAAAGTCGTATTTTGGATTTATCTCAGTTACGAATACTTTGATATCAGAGAATTCCTTTTTAACCGGAATCAAGCCAAGATCATTGCTTTCAATTATCTTTTTCCAATCAGATTTATTCCTGACTGATGAAAGGAAACTTGTAGTCGGGTATCTCTTTCCCTCAGGTAATTGTCTGCTATAATCTTCGAGATCAAAATATCCATCAGTCAGAACAACCAATCTGTTGTCATAATCCTTCCCTGAGAGAAATTCAAGATTCTCATTGAAGAACTGCCATATACCGGTACCTGGATAGTAAGACGTAGCTGAGCCGAGATATGCCTTTGAGTAGAGTTCCTGGAGTACATTATTTAATCGCTTATCGAATTCAACCAGCTTGTTAAGTTTTACCCCAGAATTAAGCGATCCCATATCGATAAACATTGCATTCTCATAATCACTGGAATTGTAAGGGACCCCCTTTTGGGGTGCTATTAGAACCTGGAATTTATCTTTGGAGTTTATCACCAGGTTTTTCCTGACATTAGCGTTAAACTCTTCAAAAACTGCTTTAACAATTTCAATGTCTCTCTCAGACTGGCCCGTGGTAATAAGTCTGTCTGACAGATCCAGCAAAATCATAAAGTTGACTGGTTTGCCAGAATCTTTTACCTGATCAGAAGGTGAATTGGAACAGGAAACAGCGAGAAGAAAGAGAATCGAAATGATGAACTGAATGGTCTTCATAATTTGGGTTTTAAGCGGTTAATGATCTATTGAATGTCGCTGATTTAAAACTGATATAGACATTTTCACAATCTTGTTTTCTACTGTGATCTGACCTTAAACCATTCAGGTAAGAGAGCCATCCACTGTAAAAATCGTCTATACTTCTTTCAAGATCTACAAGGCTATAATGCACATTACTTTTCTTTGCTTCGAATGCTTTGATTTTTTCTTCAAGAGTATTAATTGAATTGACCTTTTCAATCCTTGAAGTATTTAAGACGCCTTTATCGAAGTACAATTGTCTCAATACTTTATCAATATTTAATATCTTTTCAAAGTTTTCTCTTTCGGGATTCGAGGCTTCAAACTCACACGCCAGCTTATGAAGGACCAGACTCCAACCTATACTTGTGAAGAATCCAAAGAAAAGAACCAGGTAAAAGACAAAACTTTTATAAAAAACCCAGGTTCCGTCTGACAATCCCATTAATTTACTTACAGTATGATTATTATTCTCAATACTATATGCCAGCAAACCATCAGCGGTAAGAACAAACAAAACAACGGATAAAACGACAGGCCACTTTATTACTTTGCTTCGTATTTCAAGAGTGAAATGTAAAATCAAGGCAAAAATGAAAAATACTATCGGAGCGAACCAGTGAATATTGAATTCTTTAAATGCTGAGATATTAAAGACGTTGTTTAGGAGTATGCTGATACTATTCTGGTCAGCACCAGCAACCTCGCCTGCAATATTCCTGAACAGGGCTGAATGAATAGCTGAAACATAAAACAGGTACAAGTAAATGAATCCGGCGATGAAACCGATCCATGTCAAAATTAGGTTGAACTTATTCCTTTTAAACTTGATGCTCCAGGTATTATTTTTAAGCTCATCAATTCTGCTTTTATTAGAGTCTATTTCCCTCTGAATGTTTGGAATATCTACCTGGTCGATTTTTTCAATTGCGGCTTTGTGAGTATTTATCTCCCCCTTATGATCATTTATTAATTTATCCAGACCTTCAATCGTCTCCTTACGTTTTTGTTCATTATTGTTTTCGTCAACAATCTGACCGCTTTTGATAAGCTCAAATGAGTTTCTGAGAGCACTTGGATCTCCATTGTTCCTTCCTGCTCTCATATAACCGATCTGGTTCATATTTCCCCTTTCAATCTCTGACAGATTTTGCATGGTAATCTGGACGCTTTCCGGTAATATTGCCTCATTATTGTTACCATTTTTCTTGCTGATCAGATTCTGAAAGAAGTTTGCCATAATAATAAAGATTAAATTTCGAAATCCTATATTTCAAACTAAATGCCATTTTATTAATCGATTGATATAGAACCTTATACAATTTATTTATATATCATTAATAGATTTATATATATCATATTATGATACATTATCAATAATTTATTGGGATTTTCTTTTTACCAGATGAATTGTGAGAATAAGTTTTCGATTTAAACCTCTATTTTTAAGTAAATAAATTTGGCGGGCTAACTTTAGTAATTGATTCCTGATATGAATGGAAAGCATATTTTAAACAATGGGTTTGGATCCCCGGGCTACGTCGCCAGAGCAATGACGCAAGAATTCTTAGGCTATCGAAAACGCAAGAAGCTTGATGATCAGGCCATACTCGAGAAAATCCTTGTTAAGAGAAGCTGGATTTACAGATTGATGGGCAAGAATATTCTGAAGAAGCCGGTCAGAGACAGAATTCTTGAATATTCAAATGGACAGTTGCCGTTTATTATTTTATCTGATGTTTTTGTAACCAACCGTTCCAGAGGAGATCAATATGTACTAGCCTTATGGCAAAATTTACCTCTGGTAGTAGAGGTAGTATTGGAGAATTACAACAATTTGACTGGATATGAGGAACAAGTATCAAGTCCATCAATCCTGGAAGATAAATTCAGACAATTTATTCAAACTGAATTGGATAGATATTGATTCTGTTTATTCCCTTAAACTTATCATAAATGATATCTTGAACCTTGCGGGAAATCTTTTTTATTCAGAATGTCCTGTGCGACAAAATTCAAATAGTCATTCAGTGTTTGAGAATAAAAACTCTTTGCCAGGCTGGGTTGATGCGGAAATGGATAAAATGGCCGATCTATCTCATTGTCAGTACATATTTTAAATGCCCGGCTGCTTGTTTGATTTCCATAATCCCAGTAATGCCTTACTTTATCTTTATAAATATTTGAAAGTAACTGTAGAACTGGTTCTCCAAGAGTAATTACCGGCAATCCCTGATATACATCGAGTTCTCTTCTTAAAAGTTTAAGATTCAATGTTAAGTGGTCAAAAAGGACGTCCATGGTTTTTGCAGGGGGAGATGTATAGAAATATTTATAAATATTTGTTGCATAAACATTTTCTAGTGTTAATCCCAGCTTTTCACAGATTGTCGTGACATATTTTGTCAGGCTTCCTGACCTGTTTAAATTCAATGTTGTGCTTATTTTAGACCTTTGTGATTGATTCTTAATTGTGGGATCCTGACCTATTATAATTAGCCTGATTTCTCCGGGACCCTTATATGGAGGAACGGGAGAAAGGCTCATGTCAATTTGATTAATTTCAGAATCAAGATTCAGTTTGAGGTAACTCCTGACTAGAGTTGCTTCTTTTAGAACCGACTCAATAGTTGTAAGTTTTTGCTCGTACATTTCCTCATTTCTGAAGAAGACAAGAATTTTACTCTGTCCACGGAAATATTCCTGAATAATAAGTGCCCTGTATTCGCCCGGGAATGAGTCTTCGTCCAGGATTGCAATAATCCTTTTCTCAGGATGGTCGAGATAGACGCTTTTTAAAGTTGTTGAAACCATATATGATGGCCCAATAAACAAAGGGATACGATTTTCTTCGATCCGCACAAATACATTATAATTAACCACATCAATTAATTCATGCTTTAGAGCTATAGCAGGGTTAGTATAATGTCCCTTATCAAGTCTCTTGAACCTTATTTTACTCCATTTAGGATCTGCTTTTAAACGATCGATCCATTTGTAGTTTTGATCCGTTTCCATGTTATTTAAAATTCATCAGTTCTTTAAATGCATCTACGACGTCCTTGATTAAATGTTTATTTGAATGATGTCCCCATTATGGCTCAAAGGGATACAATCCGTATCAGTTCTCAACATGGTTTTCATTCCAAAGTCCTCTGTTATTTCTTCGTGCTTTTCGTTCTAGTTTAACAAATATATCAGCATATTTAACATTAGGAGGAATGGTCATAACCATTGCATATCCTTGCCTTACCAATTCAGCATTCACGAATGTCCCGTCAGTTAAGAAAACATAGGCAAGCGTTCGGTCATACTGATCGGTCTTATCAATATCATATTCGAGCCTGACCTTTTTGTTTTCAAGTAACCTGGTTAAGTATTCTTTTGACTGCTGACCATAGTATCCGATTGCTTTTCTTCCAGTGTTTCTTGTTTCAGGAGCGTCAACGCCAATAAGCCTTATTTTAACTCCGTTCTCACTACCGTTATCGGCCCAGAAAGTATCACCATCTACCACACTTTTAACTTCCAAGTATTCAATCAAAATACTTTTTTCTCTACTGGAAATGCATGATAAATAGAGAAAGTAAAATATAATAATCAGAATAATTGAAAGTCGTTGTTTCATTTCTCCTTAGTTATTTGTTCCGTTGATTATTGTATACATGATATTTGACTGGTGCGTGGTTTTTTAAAGAAACAACTTTTCTCAAGATCAATTTTATTACAAGCTATCTTTCATTCAATCATAATGCCACAGGTTATCATATTGGATATCTGATTATTAATATTTAATCATATATCATATGATGTATATGTATATCTATTTATGATATATAATCAATTTAGGCTAGTCATTAAATGAATCTGGCATAGAGGTTTTTAAGCCACTTTAAAGCATGCTACTTATAACGCTTATGATCATGCTTTTACACATTACTAAGATTATTAAAATTTCCCTTCAATTCAGATAAAAACCAATTAGTGTGATTAATTGGTCTTCTATTTGTCCATATCGAGAATAGATATAAAAAAACAAACCATGGGTGCATATATAATTGTAACTCTTATAGCCACAGTAATAATTGTTATTTTAAGCATTATTCCAGCAAAGAAAAAATCGAAAACTTTAATGGATGAGCTTAATTCAAACCCTGAATTTAAGAAGCTAAGAGAATTATATGATATTATGCATAATATGAATGAAGATGGAACGGATCAGGATATGATTCCCAATGGTTATGGTCAGTTTGGCTATGATGTCACTAACCCAATCCCGGTAAACACAATTTTTGGAAATACTGCGTACCTGGGAAGACTTAGAACTCTTGAAGGAGTCAAGGTTACCTATGTGAGAATTGGCTCTTTTACATCACCTCTTTCAAATTATCCGATAGATGGCTATGAGATCTCAGATGGTGGCCAGAAGATAGCTGTGTTATACATTGATCCATATAATAAGAAGAACTCTCAAAAAGCACCAAAAAATTTTAAACTAATTCATTGAATATGAATACTAAAAACGATTTATTTCTACGCAAATTAGTTGAGTTTTTTGTAGTACTAATCTTTAATGTGATCCTTTTTTCAATAAGTATGATTTTCTTCGATATCACATTCAGCAGTTGTCTGATTTATTCAATGATAAATGGAATCTGGATGACCTTTATATTGATCCCTCTTATTGAATCCCTTAGATTAAAGAGTAAATAAATTTCATATTTAACTCGGTCAGTGATTTATTAGAAATTGCTATTTTATTATGTCAAGATTTTCAATAGCTTTAGTGTTCTATATTAATCAGTTAAATTTAATTGAGATCGAATTAATCAATCAAACTTTCCATAGTCATTAGGGTAGGATAATCATGAGACATAATTCAAGATATCAATTTAAGCACTTGTCCCTTCGAGTACCGTGGCACGATAAAGGTTGGAATGGGTGTGTTTGTGATAATGTTTATGAGAATTCTTCGTGCCTCGTGCTAAAAAATTGCGCATTGAAACGTGATGATGAGAAAGAAGATAAGGAGGGGGTCAGGGGAGTTTCAATCAAAAAACTAGAAGAGAAAGACTATCCAGTATGTGTCTCAGAGAGAGGTACATTTATGGCTGCTTTTAGTTTCGATAAGTATATAACCCATCCCTATATCGAACTATCTCCTACTACACACGGACATCTCAGAAAAACAATACTTCACTTTCCAGCTTATTCGGCACCTGCTGTTCCTTATTATTGGATGCGCAAAGAGCATGCAGTAATTCTGGTTGATAAATATGACTTAAACTATGATGAGAATAGGGAACCTCAGTTGGATTGGCAGGATGTACCAGAATATGAGAAAGGCTGGATTCAGGAATATCAGAATCAAAAAGCGTTGCTTAATTGTTTTTTTGAACACCTTGATAAAGAAAGATCTTTAGTTTTTATCTATGCAAAGAGAGTCCCATTTGTTGAATCAACTGAAAGAGTAATTGTTGGGGTTGGAAGGGTGAAGGATATAATAGATTCAGATAAATATGATGGAAGCAATACCCATTTTAGTGCAGGATATTGGGAGAATATGATTCTCCATAGTATCAGACCTAATATGGAGGATGGATTTCTCCTGCCGTATCATGATGCTATAATATTCCAGGAGGAACATCCTGATTTTGATCCATCTGAACTTGTTGTAGTTGCGCCTAGTGATAAAAACTTCGAATTTTCTTACGCTAGTGAGCATGTTAGTAACGATAGTGCTATAAGGGTTCTGCTTCAATGCTATCAAGTGTGGCAAAAGGCAAAAGAATTAGGTATAGGTGAAAATCATGAAAAAGCACTTTCCTGGATTCATGATGAACTGCAAAGAATTCAAAAAGTACGAGGTTACTACCCTGGTATGGGTGCAGCACTATGTGCTTTTGGAATTGAAAAGGGGCATTTTATTGCTGCGGAAATAATAAACAACTTAAAGAATGATACTGAGAATCCTTGGGGAATTTTTGGGGCAGCATTGGATAATCCCAAAAATATTCTTAGCAATGAAGTAGCTTCCCTAATACCTGCTAGTTCAAAGAAATTATATCAGCTACTTAAGGCAAAAGAAAAATCGGTTCGGCTTAATTTATTATACCTTTTGAGTCGATTCGAATTGAGTATAGATCAGGCAAAACGCATTTTTGTTAAGGAGGAAAGAGAGTTTCTTGATCCTAATATTACCGATGAGCAGATTTTGAATAATCCTTATTTGATTTATGAGTTAAATATACATCAGATTGATCCTGTCTCCCTTCATACCATAGATTTGGGTCTTTATTTAAAAAACAAGCCGTCTGATCTACTTCCCGCCGATAGTTTTTATGATGATCCTCAGGATTCTTCTCGCGTTAGGGCTTTAACAATACAACAGCTTCAAATGTCGGCCTCCTTAGGTCATACACTGATCCCCAGAAAAGAACTTGTAAAACAGATTCGCGCATTGGCAATAGTGCCTAAATGCAACATTGATAGCGATTATTATGAACTTGCAGAGGATAGTTTTCCGGGAGCTATTGAAAAGGTTAACATGAAGGATGGCTCATGTGCTTATCAATTGAAACATCTAACTTATTGTAGGGAAATTATAAGAGAAAAAGTAACTGATCGGTTAAATGGCCAGAAATTATCAGTGGCTGACAAGTGGAAGGAACTTCTTCTCAAAGCTTTAGACCAGTCAAGTGATTATAAAGTAGATGATAGAGAAGAAAAAGCCCGGTTGGAAAAATTAGCTGCTTTAAGAAATATCGCCTCTTCAAGGTTTTCAGTTTTAATTGGCCCGGCAGGTACAGGGAAAACTACATTACTTACAGTTTTTGCATCACATCCGGAAATCAAAAAGAACGGAGTTCTACTACTGGCTCCGACCGGTAAGGCAAGAGTACGCATGGAACAGATTGCAAAAGGACTTGACGTAACAGCAAAAACGCTGGCTCAATTTCTAAATGGTTACGATCGATTTGATGGGACACTTCAGAGATACATCTTCTCTGATAGAACGGAAGACAACTTTGAAACAGTAATACTTGATGAGGCAAGTATGTTAACCGAGGAAATGTTAGCTACAACCCTGGATTGTTTAAAACATTCAAAGAGATTCATCCTGGTTGGTGATCATAGGCAACTCCCTCCTATAGGTGCAGGGAGACCATTTGTTGATATTGTAAATTACCTGAAGCAAGAATCTATCGAGACTACTTTCCCCAGAGTATCAAAAGGATTTTCAGAACTTACTATTAAAATGCGGCAAGGTGGTTCTAAAAGAGAGGATCTTCAGTTAGCTGAGTGGTTTAGTGGTGAACCTCTTGAACCAGGAGCTGATCAGATAATAAATGATATACTAACAAAAAAGGTAAGCCCCTACCTGGAAATTGTAAACTGGGAAAATGAAAGTGATTTTGAGAAAAAGTTCGAGGATGTACTAGTTAAAGAATTGGAGTTAAGCTCAATCAATGACATTGAACATTTTAATCTTAAGTTAGGATCAGTAGATGGAAGGTATTTTAATAATAGTCTTGACGCAGAGTATTTCGATTCAAACCCTGCTGTAGAAAATATTGACGATTGGCAAATTCTTTCACCTATTAAGGAAAGACTTATGGGAGTGAGAGCTATTAACAGAAAAATTCACAAGCTTTTCAGGAAAGATAAAATAGAATATGCAATTAAGGGGAGAACGGTAAATGGATATAATAACTTTACGTACACAGAAAAAAAGATTCCAAAACCTTTAGGAATCGAACAAATAGTATATGGTGACAAGGTTATTAATCTCGGGAACCACAGTCGTGATTATGTGTATCCGAAAGAAAATTCATTAACATATCTTGCGAATGGAGAAATCGGTATAGTAACCGGACAATTTAAGAGGAAGAAGGCTAAGTACAGAGGGCAACCAAAATATGTGGAAATTGAATTTTCATCACAGAAGGGATTTGTTTATTCATTCACCTCTTTTGATTTCAAAGATGAAAATGATCCACCGTTAGAATTAGCATATGCATTAACAGTTCATAAAGCCCAGGGCAGTGAATTTGAGAAAGTATTTTTAATCATTCCTAATCCCTGCTTTTTATTAACAAGGGAATTACTTTATACCGCACTAACACGACAAAGGCAAAAAATCATTGTTTTATTTCAGGGTAAAACCTTTGATATTAAAACTCTATCATCCCCGATCTATTCGGATACCTTAAAACGCATTACCAATCTTTTTACAGATCCTGAGTTAATTGAAGTTGATGGCCAATACCTGGAGAAAAACCTCATTCATCAGGCAAGTGACGGGAAAATGTTAAGATCGAAAAGTGAATTGCTGATTTATCAACGACTCCTGGATAAAAGAATTTCCCCTGCCTATGAAAAGAAACTTGTGATTAAGGAGGTAGAAAAGCTGCCAGATTTTACCATCGAAAACCCAGAATTAGGGATAACATATTATTGGGAACATTGTGGAATGATGCATGACAGAGAGTATGTTGAAAGATGGGAGGAGAAGTATAAATGGTATCTGGAAAATAATATTCTGCCCTGGGAAGAAGGTGGAGGCAGAAATGGCTACTTAATAGTAACGAAAGACAAACCGACGAAAATCGAAGATGGGAGTACCCGTGGTGCCATTTCGGTTAGGGAGATTGATGAATTAATCAGTAAGGTATTCCATAAATAAAATATTTCTATGAGCTTAAATAACTTAATCGGTTATTCTTTTCGAAATCCTACCTTAAGAAAGATTCATGAACTTTATAGCGATTATGAAAAAGAGGCAGAAATCGTTAAAAAATCCTGGAACAATAAAATCAGAGACTACCTCAGGGATAAAATGGGAGTTAAGCTAATTGATGAAAGAGGTGAAGCTATCCCAGTTCCTGTCAGAATTAAAGCATCATATGATAAATCATTTATCAACGTCATTGAAACACGATATCAGCATCTTGATTTTGATCTGTATTTTACCCTTCTTCAATTCAGGAATGTTGCTTATGAAGTAAAGCCACATTTTGAATATCCTCTTGCAGCAAACGCCATTAGTTATTCAATTGATTACGCTGAAAAACTGATAAAAGATTATCCGTTCGAAAATTTAAATCGTGATTTATTCTCATTCTTGAGGGATGATTATAATAAAGACATATTTGGATGCTATTTTATTAAACAGCATGAGGTTGAACTATATCTGTTACCCTGCATTCTATTCTCAAAACTATATAATCTTAACCTTCAAAATTTCATTACTGTAATTCTGACCCATGAATTGTCCCATGCCTATAACCATGTTGGATTCGATAAGGATAATTTGCACTGGGATGTTTTTCCAAAGACTGATGAATTTCTGGCCGAAGGTTTGGCACAGTATTATACTTTTACATTTATCGAAAATGTGTCAGATTATAATCCATTGCTGCTAACCACATTCAATACACTTCTTGACCAACAACCGGATGCTTATAAAACCTTCAAAAAGTGGATGGTTGATAACTCATATGAAGCTGTATTCAGAGCATTTATTGAGATGAGACGAAAGAAACTCCATAGAGTTGAAGAATTTGAAAGAATACTAGCAGTCTCAAAAGATACACTTGTCGTGAAACCGCAACAAATAATGTTCAAATAAAAAAGGATGGAAACACTTTCAGCAATTCCAATTCGTGAACCATGGATCGATATGATTCTGGCTGGAAAAAAGAAATGGGAAATCAGATCAAAGCTCACCAAGAAAATTGGCCCGGTTGCCCTTATCAGAGCAGGATCTGGCACTGTTGTAGGTACTGCCAACCTGACTGAAGTTATTCAACTTACTCCACAAATAGCTTATGAAAAGCATTCAATAATGGGATTTAGGCCATTAACTAAAGCTGAGGCAAAAGATCTTGAGGGTCAATATGCCTGGGTACTCAAGGATATTATTAAGTTTAAAAATCCTGTTCCTTATAAGCATCCTTCGGGTGCTGTGACATGGGTAACCCTAGATGAACAGACAACTAATAAAGTTCATGCTGAGGCAAAACGGTCAAAATAATTTTTACTAAGCGAGAATGAGTAGAAGAGGTAGTAGAAGTGCAGATTTTATTGGCGGTTTTAAAAAATATGATTATGCCATTGATATTTCAGCGGATTATCATATTGTTTCAGGCTCTAATATTTTAGCCGAATTCCTTTTTAAATTAAAGACGGATAGAGCAAATCCAAACCTGAGGTATGATGAGATGATTAAAAGGTTGAAGGAGATCCGTTATTTTTTAGATCTTATTAAGAACAGTAATTTTAATGAAAGAATTGATAAATTAAGTGCAATTCAACGAATTAAGAAAGATCGCAAAGCTCTAAAAAAAAGCAATTACTTGAAGCCACAATTTGATGAATTAATAGATGATGTTATACATACTCTATCGAAAAAGAATCAAGAAATTATTCAGGAATCCTCGAAAAAAGCGGTAGATAATTTTATCCCCCGAATAAAGTTTGTAGAGGATGGATTATTGTATAAGATGAATATTAGTGCTTTGAATGATTATCTGGCAAATCTAAAAAAAGAGTTTGAGGGATTATATCTTAAATTCATAAAGAAACCTTCGCTTAACCATTTATTTGATGCCGCAGCTAGGTCAGCAGGTAATCCTAAAAGACTTAGAACTTTATTAATTTTATTACAAAGGGATATAAGGGACCTTGAGCATACCAACTTCAAAGTTGGCCAGAGTAAAAAAGGATGGTAAATATCTGTGGATTAAAGTATTTAAATCCTAAAAACTAATCCTGAATATGATATAATCTATTTCTTGTGGTTTAAGATCAAAAGGTTCTCTAAGTTCTTTATTCAAGATTGAATTATAAGTGTAGTAATTTTCAGCATTTCTTTTTGAAGATAATATCTGCCCTGTAAATTGTGATAATGCCGTATTCAGAAATGGAAGCCATACATTATAGACGGCTGGATTTTTAAGATACAATATCATTGTTGGCAATCCCATACCTGCACCAGGGACCTCATTTAATTTCCAAAACTGAGACAAGATGTTGAATGGATCATCATTCGTCTTCCAAAGACTTCCTATCCAGTAATTGCATTCTCTTAGCGCATTGACCATTAGCCTCCTGTTCTGACCGATAAAAGCTACTCCAAAACGTTTTAATGTTTCATTTTCTCTGATTTTTGTGGGTTCAGATTTTAGCGGAATCCTTTCTGTATTACAATGGTTTAGAAAAAGTTCCAGATCGTAAACTTTAAATCTTCCGGCTTTATTATCGAGCAAGACTCTTGCGCTATTCTCAGCTAATATACGCGACTGTAGAAATTCAGGTTTGAATGAGACTTACTGTCTTATTCTATTAATACTTTTGATCTGCTTTTCACTGATTTTCATGATTAATTGGAGTCCAGTTAGTTTTTTGGATCATCATAAAACTTAGAATTCAGAACATCATATATGTAGCAATCCTCATTAAAAGGATGTTGAACTTCCTGTGGATTTGATCCATCTTTCCAGTTATATTCAGAAGTGTTAAACCATTCTGCCGAGCTTACAGGTTTGATATAAGATAGTCCCAGAGCAACGACAAGCAAGCTGAAATCAGTTTTCCATGACTGGTCATATGGAATAATGTTTATTATTGAGGTAAACCGTTCAATATCATCTTTTTCAAGATAAGTATGATCGATGTTGATACTTATGCAACCATTGTCATGGATCATAATTTTGCCTGAATTTAAGACAGGTAACCTCGCTCCACCACCATATAAAATTATTGGCTGATTACAATATTTAGACACCATGTCCCTTCTATAGTAATAAACTCTTCCATTAAAAAGCTTATATACAACAGAATCAAGATGTTTGTTCACATCCCTCAAAGCAGCATACAGTCTGGAATTCTTCTTCCATATTTCCTTATCAATCAAAGCCTTTACATCTTTCTCAGCCTTACTCAAATCCGACATTGTGATACATTCTCCGAAATATTGACGGTAAACATTATTTGCTGCCATTAAATAGCTTTCTGAAGCAAGAAATCTTATTGTACCATCATCAAGAACTCGGAAGAAAGAAATATCGCTGGTACCTGCTCCGACATCCATAATTGCGTAATAACCTTTTGGGAGTTGTCGGGTTTTAAGAATGAAAGTCAGGCCTGCAGCTGTTTCAGGATATACAGATACTCCCAGTTCATTTAATCTGTTGCTAAATTCATCAATTGACTTAAAGTCAAAAGAATTATAAATATTCCTGACATCTTCTATAATCTTAACTGAAGGAGTGCTTAGAAAGGAAGATAGAGTATGGTACTTTTTCTGTAGTAGTTCTGAGAGCATCAGAATGTTTTCAAATTTTCTCTTTCGTCTCAGATTTTTAATATGCGACCATTCAGTTGGTATTCCTATTTGAACGGTAAACCTGATTTCTTCTTCCACTTCTTTCCTGCGAAACAACCGTGAAATAATACTTGAATTCGATGAAGATTCATTTCCAGGTTTGGTATATTTTTCCTTAATAAAGAAAAGAGCATAAGTAATATATATCACTGAAAGGAACTCCGGAGAAAAATTTATAATGTCTGAGAAATGATAAAAATCTGATTTATTGTCAACTGGTTTTTCAAAAGTTTCAATGTGAAACTCAGGATCATCTGCTGCTGCAATTTTGAAATATCTGTATTCCTCAAGAGCATTTTCGGCAGAAATACCTCCATAAACAAACAGGTCATTGTACCCCCTGGCTATGTGCGATGGAAGAAAATATGAGCCATCCTGGAATCTAATGAATTCATGAGTTGAGTTTTTAATGTCAAAAACACATGCCTTGCTCTGGTAAGTTCCAAAATCAAATCCTATGTGATACTCCTTCATACTACTTCAAGTAGATTAACTGACATCAAGTTATTCTCCGCTTCTACTTTTGCATAATCCTTATTTCTTAACAATTCTTCTTTCTTCTGGGTTAGGTTTTCTATATCACTTCTGATAATTGCTTCAATACCTTTCCCTTCTGAAAGCAATCTGTTCATTCTGGTTATTCGACTGTCAATGTAATTGACTTCCTGATCTGTCCTGCGGTTTAAACTGGAAAAGAACTTTACCCTCTCATCTTCCCTTATTTGATTGACGTCTTTTATAATCGCGGAGTTAATCGATGGGCGAACCATATTAATAAATTCCTGGTCGGATTTCACATCAGATAGGAACATATCGCAATTAAGCTGGGCAATACCAAGGATATATTCGCTAACCTTATTATCCAAAATGACTGCATCCGAGCCATTTATATCTGCGACTACCGAACGCAGATAAAAGAACTGGCTTGTTTTTGTTTCACTAAAGTGTTTTCTAATTGTGATTTTATAAACGGCCAGTACATAAAAACCTGCTTTTATGCCATTCTCAGTAGAAAATAACTCTTTATGAAGAAGGATCTTATGTGCCCTGTTCTGATAAAAACCTTCCTTTTCAAAGAAATTTGAGATCGCATTTATCAGCGGATGAAATGCTGATATATATTCAACCATTTTATGTTGATATGCAAATTGCTGATCGAATGTAATCTCTATTCTCCGGTTTCCTGCAAACCTTGTCCTGAAATTACGGTAAAGATTTTCAAGTTCGGGATTCTTTGCCGGATCGTCCTTATACCTTTCAATAAAATTAAAGATTATGTTCTTATCGCTATTAGGTAATTCCAGTTCTGAGATTTCATTATTAAGGTGAATAAGTCGGAGTGAGCTAAGCTTAATCCTAATTATGCTTTCGAGATATTTAATTATTTCTTCTTTGGTCAAGTACCTGTTATTCTTTTCGATAGCTTCGATTTCATTCTGGAAATGAATGTCATTAGCGAATGATCCTTCAAGTTCTGATCGAATCCGTTTTAGCGTCAGTCGTTCATTTTCTATTGCAGTACGCAATCTGTCAAGTTCAAATATTTGTTCTTCCTCAGTAAGCCGGGTTTTATAAAGCGATTCAATTCCTTTAATAATAATATCCCCAAGTGGCTCATTCTCTCCTAATATCTCATCCAGATCACCAATAGATTCTTTGAAGAGATTTATTCTTTGATATAACCTCTCATAAATCTTCTCCTCGACAGTATCACTAATTATCAGGTTATATATATGAATTATTTTGTTTTCCTGTCCGATTCTGTCTATTCTTCCAATTCTTTGCTCAACAACCATAGGATTCCATGGCAGGTCATAATTTACCAATGCATCACAAAACTGAAGGTCTATACCTTCACTTCCAACCTCTGATGAAAGAAGGACTTTGATCTCTTCATTGTGATGAAATTTATCTATCCGCTCGGTTCTGTCTGTAATACTTCCATATATAATTTCACATTGAATTCCAGATTCATTCAGTTTGTTTCTCAAGTAAAGAAGTGTATTGGTAAAGAATGCAAAAACAATTATTTTCCTTTTCTTTTTAAGAACTACTTCATCAATTATTGTTTTAAACGCTTCGTACTTAGCGTCAGGAATATCCCTTTCATATACTCCTCTTTCCAATGCAGTTCTGGAAGTTTGAAACGCCACAATACAGCTTGCCATCTGCCTTTTTCTCTGTATTAGCCCCAAGTTTTTTTGATCATCATATTGATTAATGACACCATCATATATTTGCCTTTCAATATCTGAAAGCATAACAGAAATGGTTTTAGGATCCCTGGTAATGATATCTTTATCATTCATGACATCCTTTTTCCTTGTTCTTGAATATATATGGTTAAGAGAATTAAGTTCAACAAGGTCTTGCTGAATTTGTGCTCTGATTTCTACTTTATCGTCTCCATTGAGAAGATTAATCCTTGCCCGTTTATACAATGGGTCATTCTCAAATAATTCAGCAATTGTCCTTTCGGTTCTTTGATAGACCTCCTCGTCTGCAGTCATTTCCTGCACAACTTCTGAATTCTGCAGTTCTTCTGCAATTTCAGCAAAAGATTCCCTATTATTGAGACGAGATAGAGCATGAATAAATGGACGGTTTAATGCAATAGCATTATTGAAAATATCCCATGTATCATAACCTTCGTGATCAAGAACTCTTACAAGATTATGAAGATTTCGCATGTCTGTCATAATAGGCGTGGCAGTTAAGAAAGTAACTGCTCCTGAATTCTTTACGATCTTATCAACTCCCTTGTGTTGTTGTGTTTCACTATTTCTTATTTTATGTGCCTCGTCACAAATCAACAAATCAAAATGGTAATTATTATCCTCTATTACTTTTAGTATTTCTGGATTTCTGACTTTCTCATAATTTAGAATTCCAAGTACACTTTGCTTTGATTTCGCAACATCATCTTTAATATCCTGAACTAATTCAGATACTCTATCATATTTCTTTAATATAAAGTTGAATTTGTCCTGAAGCTCCATTTTCCATTTATCCATCAGGGACTTTGTACAAATAACCAAAAGGTTTCTCAAGTCCCCGCGTGCTGCAAGCTCGAGCATAATATGTCCAGCTTCAATAGTCTTACCAAGTCCTACTTCATCAGCGATTAATACCCTCCTCAGGTCAGATTTCAAGAACTTAACTAAAGGTTTATACTGATAAGGCTTGAAGATTGTCCGTGATGCTTTTAAGCTGGAGATTGTATTTGCGGTGGTATTTCGAATTTTATGAAAAGTCGTAGCAACTGAAAAGTCACGATAGTCGAAAAATTCGTTATTAGCAATCAGATCCCAAGGTGTGTTAATTTTAACTTCAGGCTTGATCAGAGAATCCGATATTACCTCAAGACTTCCATCGTCCCAGAGAACTTCATAATAGTTGTATCCTCCCTCTGATGAAACAAAACTTTCAATCCTGCCTCTTTTCCCTGAATATGAAATTAATGATACTCTTTGCCCAATTGAATACTTAACCAGCTTGCCTTCCATGAGGTTTATCTTGCTTTGAAATAAACTCTTAATTTAGGCCAATTTTCTTAAATTTCTATGTAGCAAATTCAATTTATCCAGTAATGAAAGATATAAGATAATTGTTACCTATGTAAAATATCTTCAAATCTAATGGACATTATATCTTGAAGCTATAAGCAACTGGACTTGAAATTGATTTTCATTCTGCATCCCAAAAATAATCCATGATATTATCTGAATGCAGGTCTCCAGCCATCCATAGATTTTGAGATAAATCATCTTCCGTCAGGCATTCAATTTCGCTCAAGTCAGGTATATATTCACAATATAGTTCAGGTTTTTCAGCAGACATTATGCAATAGTAAATTGTTTTCGATTTGAGAAGGATTTCTGTTAATTCGTATAAGATCAACATATCCATTTCAAAAATTTTCCTCTCCAATTCATCACCATTCAAATTATTCCTTTCAAACCAATCTCTAAGGCCATAAATATTCCTTCTAATTTCTTTCCTTCTTTCCCATGGCGCACAAAATGACGCATAGGTACTAATGGCATAATTTAATGCAAACAATTCTCTGGAACTTAAATCCTCTTCGGCTCTTTGGAGAATAAAAAGCCACATTTGGAGAAGATTAAATTTATAGTAATTTGGATTTTCTTCGTCACAAGGAAAATATCCAAGGTTATTTATCTGCATTTCTAATTCATTTTGTAATTCAAAATTCAAGTCATCCACAGGATATGAGTATCCTTCAAAAAGGTCTTCAAAATCCTGGAGCGTATCATTCTCCCATATTAGTAAATCAAATTCATTGGGGATATAAATACTATCTCCCATACACATGCAGGAAGACAATAACTTGTTCGGTTCATCGGTTAAGACACTCTGATCAGACTGCTTAGAGGATTGATCGCAATTTTCATGCTTAATTTTATCCAGGTTTGTATCAAAATCTTTACTATTTAAAGTATCCTGATAATTATCCATTATCCATCTTTTTTAATTATGTTATTTTTACTTGCTTCAGTCAATTTACAGGGCACACGTCGTATCCCATGGCTTCAGTTATTTGAAGAATTTTTTTTAATATTTTGTTTGAGGTACTGTTTTAGCCAAGTTCCAAGTTTAATGAAATCTGCATCTGCTTTCGCCTTTATAAATGCATAGAATTCATGGTCTAATGTCAGATTCACCCTTTTTACATCATTTATAATCTTTTTCATGTTTTTATTTATCAATAGAAATTATTTTTTGCCAAACGTCACTTGCCGTTTACAATAAATACAGAGCGAAATAGAAAAAGAATGATTTTCTCAAAAATATTTTTTAGCAGGATTAGGTTTTTTTGTTCTTACGGAGTAATCTGTTATATGATTTATATAGTTCTTTCAACTCAGGAGTAAGATTACGGTCAATCATCTTTTCACTTACACCAAGAAATTCTGCTATCTTGGGAATTATTATTTTACTACCAGTTTTCAGATGTTGTATGGCATCATAAATCATTTCCTTCTTGATTGTTTTCTTCTCAGCCTTGTATTCATTACAGGCTATTTTGTGTTTTTCTTTTTGACTGTCTCCTTTGTATTTCCGGCTAAAGAAGACGTACTGATTTGAAATACCGTTTTTGTTCTGACGCAAAACCTTGCTGAAATCAAGTTTTCCCCTCAGGAAACTATAATAGTTATATCTGACGATATCATTACATTCCTTTACGCTAAGAGGTTCCTCGCTGTATTTCTCATTGATGGACAATATCTCCTGCAGGATCCTTTCACATGAAGCAAATGGATTGTTGAAGATTAGCTTCATAGAGAGGCATCCAAGCGTTTTGTTCCTGTTTCCAGTTTTGATCTTAAATGTCCTGCCAAGTCTTATCTGGCAAACAGGTAAGCCACCTGCAACAAAATAGGTTTGCTTGTCTTCATTGAAATATGCTTCATCAATTCTTGTTGAATAATCAAGATGATTCCGAGAATTGTCTTCCTGAAAAATGGGGACAATAGCACACATTATATTTTTATATCTTGTACTATTAAAGATTAAATCTGCATATGTCCCTTTTTTAATTAAAGAAGAAATACTAAAGTCAGAAAGAGGAAGTGTATTAGTGTCCCTTTTTATAGTTGAGGAACTAGGAATAGGTAGACTGTCCCTTTTTTCTGGATTAGAATTGTCCGTAAAAAGGGGATGAGAGTTAGTATACGTATTGTTGTCCCTTCCTTCAGCATAAAACATGTCCTTTTCTGCCGAATTTGTTTTTAGACTTAATTGAGCAGATGTCCCTATTTTTAGAGAGTATTTACTTGAAAGCGGATTATGGTAATACTTATCATCAAACGGTAAAAAACAGAACCTTGCAATATTGCTGCACCTCTTATCACATTTGATATTATAGGTTTTTGAGTAATAATCAGAGATTTCACCATAATACTGATCATGCTCTTTCACATCCTCAATCGATGTGTATATGCAGACCTTATAACCATGATTTGGTGAACTGAAGGATAAATATGTGAACCTGTCATTATTTATATACCTTATTTTGTTTTCAATATCGGGATTATCTTTCCTGTCAAGGTCAAGCATGATTACCCCGCTGTGATATCTGACATTATCGTTGGTCTTTCTGCCTGGTTCAACCTGGCCGCTTGCAATAATAATCGGTAATTGTTCTTTAGTAATTCTTCCGGATTTAAAGCCTTCAAAGGATTCTCTTGTTGTTCCTGAGGTCAGCAGCTGAGGTAATTCCCATATCAGAAAATATGAAGGCTGGTAACTCTCTTTGTTCGGGTAATATGTGAATATCATTCATCTGACGGTTTAATAAACGTTATTTTCCCTGGCAGTTTTAGAGAAGGGAGACCTCAAACCGCCAGGTAAATTGGCCTCCCCATTAGACATATACTATATTGTACCATATATAAATACTCATAAATTTTGCAAAAGCCTGTTCACATACTCATGTGGATTACTATTTCTTATAGTCCTGGATCTTGCTATTTAAAATTCATGACAGATCATTCAGTCATGGAATATCGTTGAACAATGAACTCAGTTCAAGATTAAAGACCGAGGTGACCTTTATGAGGTTTTTAAGAGTGTAGTTAATATCACCTGCTTCAATATTTTGTATTGTTCTGTAGCTGACATCGCTCTCAGAAGCAAGATCCTTTTGCGTCATTCCGTAACAGAACCTTGCTGTTTTTACAAACGAAGCTATCTGTTTTAATTGATTATAGCTTTCATCGCCTTTTAACTTTCGGCTATTCTTCTTCACCTGTATCAATAATTTTATATATAAATACAGGCGAAAAAAAATGCGTTCGGACGTTCACTGGAAAGGCAGATTATTGTTCTTTATAATCTCCTAAATATTACTTTAATGGGGGTGAATCCTTTTATAATACCCGCATAGATCCGTTGAATTAACGCTGATTTAGGCATGTCTGACAGTAGAAAAGGGGAAATGTGCCCCCACATCTGTAATTCACACGAGATATTGCAAAAATTTCATGTGGAGAAACTTTACATTACTTTTCATCTAAAACTACTTTAATACCATCTGGTAACACTTTGAATAAAGAATATGACAAATTACCCT
>Ga0209099_1001554_pt1 | contig 22546 bp, 14 predicted proteins | sample AD_JPNHW2_MetaG_FD_184430 | JGI IMG/M metagenome (GOLD analysis project Ga0209099, IMG submission 184430) | Active sludge microbial communities of municipal wastewater-treating anaerobic digesters from Japan - AD_JPNHW2_MetaG (SPAdes) (version 2) | ecosystem: Engineered > Bioreactor > Anaerobic... | reverse complement strand
CTTCCTTTCACCCCGCGCCAATGCGCGAAGCGCATCGCCGCCTTTGACAACGCCCCCGCCCTCACACTCTTCCTTTCACCCCGTGCCAATGCGCGCAGCGCATCGCCGCCTTTGACAAAGCCCCCCCGCCCTCAAACTCTTCATCAATGCGCCAATGCGCGCAGCGCATCGCCGCCTTTGACAACGCCCCCGCCCTCATCCCCGCCACCAGCAAGCCCCCTCCGGACAAGACGCGGCCACAACGACAAACGCGGCCCTCTCCCCCACGACTCGCCCGTGGCGGCCACGGGAGGTCGTCCCCGAAGGATGAACCCCGCCCCGACACTTCATGAGCAGGCAGGGCGGCGGGTGGCAAAGAAAAACAGCGACGCCGCTACGCGGCGTCGCTGTTTTTCTTTGCCAGGCCCCGCCCTCCCATGTCATGGAAAGGTCCGGACGAGGTCCATTGTTCATGTCGTTCCGGGGGAGCCCCGGTCAGTCTTCGAGGTCGATGCGCCGCTTTTCCGGGTTGTGGCTGCGTCGCCACAGTACCGCCACGTTGCCGATGACGCGCACGATCTCCGCACCGGTCCGGTCCGCCAGCTCGGCGGCGAGCTCGTGGCGGGACTCCTTGAAGTCGACGAAGCGCATCTTCACGAGCTCGTGATCGGCAAGGAGCTTGTCGAGCTGGGCCTCGACGCCATCGCTCGCCCCGCCTTTCCCGAGGTGGATCTGCGGTTCCATTTCCTGGGCAAGCCCCGCGAGCTTGCTCCTCTGGCGCGAAGAAAGCATGATTTTTCCTCCGAAGGCCGCGCTAGAAGGGCAGGCCGTTGAGCAGGTGGACCAGAAGGCCCACGAGCTCGCCGCCTGCAATCCTGAGGACGACCAGAACGACAAAGCCCGTGATGAGGCTTTGCAGGTAGTGTACGATCCGGTTCCGGTAGATGATCCGGTTGATCCTGAAGAGGATTGGATTGAGCATGGAGTCGACCACGCGCCAGACAGGATGCAGTCCATTCCAGTGGGCCGCGACTATGATGATGCGGAGCAAGGCGCAGATGGCGAAGAAGGAGAGGATGAAGCCCACGGCGGCCCAGAGGGCGGCCAGGACCATGCCGAGGATGATGCCGATGCTGATGGTCCCCGAGAAGGCTATGGTCGTGAGGGCGCTGTTGACGAGGGTGAGGAGGGCGAGGGCGGCTATGGGCGAGAAATCGAAGGCGCCCACATGGAGCCAGGAGATCCGGGAGAAGAGGCCAAGGAAGGGATCGGTGGCAGAGGCGAGGATGTCACCGGGCTTTCCGAGATCGACGCCCGGAAGCCAGGAGGAGAGGACGCGGAGGAAGCAGAGGACCATGTAGACGGAGACGACCGCGGACAGTACTCTCGCGATTATTTGCAGGACCACCTTCGCTATTCCTTTTCCTAGTGGAGTGTCTGGAGCTCGTTGATACTATTGAGAAGATCTTGCATACCCTTCAGGGCATTAAGGCTCTCCCGCGCAGGATCGAAGCGGGGATCGATCTTCAGGGCTTCCGTCCAGGCGGCCGCAGCCGCTGCCATATCGCCCCGTGCGTATGCATCCAGACCTGTAACATACAGGTTATCGACTTTTTTCGCAAGATCCGCCCGCCCGAGGTCCCCCAGGGAGAAGGACGCCTCCACCGAGATCCTGTTGAAGGGCGTGAGCTGGGTCGTGAGGTCCAGGGTGTAGTTCACGCTGAGGCGGACAAGGTCGATGTCGAAGGAGGTTCCGATGGAGAGCCGGGGATTGCCTCCCTTGAGGAGGAAGCCGCTATAGAGGCGGAAGAAGTCAGTGAGATTGCCCTCGACGCCGACTGCCCAGATCCAGCCTTCCGACTGCTCGGGATTGACGAGGTTCACGGGCTTCGAGATATCGAAGGAAAGGCTCAAGGGGCGGATGGGCGAATAGGAGATTCCGCAGCTCGCCACCGTGGGGAGGGGGTCGTCCAGGACGGGGGGGCCCAGGTTCTTGATGGCCAGGCCGAAGCTGCAGTTCTTGCTGCGGGAAGAGTAGAACTTGAGGAAGTTGAAGCGCAGCATCGTGCCAAAGTCGCCCATGATGGCTGCGGCGGAATTGCCCACATATTCATCGATGGTCGAGGGAACGACGCGGTAGGCTCCCTTGAGGGTGGCACCCAGGGCCAGGCCCGTGAAGTTGTAGCCCGCGAAGAGATTGTACGATACGTTGATGCCTGCGACTGCCTCCGAGTAGTATCCGTTTCCGGTGGCGTCTCCATACTCGTTGTACTGCGGGAAGTCGAGGTAGAGCCACTTGCCGTAGAAGCCCAGGCCGAAGTCCTTGAAGCGGATCGTATAGACGGCGCCCTCTATCTTGGTGTCGGCAATCCAGTTGTTGTGGTAGACGGAGAGCTCGGTCTGGGGGAGGAGGCTCGAGGCGGCGGGGTTCGATTCAAAATAGGAGGAATCCCTGCATCCGGCCGTATAGGCCTGGCCCATGCCCTCGGCAAGGCCTCCCATGGGGATGAGGAGGGACCTGAAGGTGGTGAGGCCGGCATATTGGTCCGGGTAGAAGAAAGAGCTCAGCGCCTGATAAATCGCGGGCAAGTCCTGGGAAAATCCCCTGGGCGCGGAGATGAGGAGGAGGCAAGCGGCGACGAGGACCATGGCGCGCTTCATACGCATCCATAGTATACTGTCAGAAAGCCGCGATTTCTACTCTACGTTCTCCCTACAACTCAATGAATTACGGGCCGAGAATAAAAAAGGCCGTTTCCGTCCGTCCCGGTACGGCCGGTGTATATTAACAAGCGGGAAAGGTGTTTCCCTATCGAGATGGTCACAACCGCCATCCGGCGCCGCGCTGCGCCCGGCGCCCGAGGGCTCGCCAGAGCCCTCGCCCTCCTCGTGATCATAGCCGCCTCGATGGTGGCCGCGCCGGAGGCCTACGCCCTCGGGCAGAAGGAAGACCCCTTGCGGCAGGCGGACGCCCTCATCGCCGAGCAGAAATTCGACGAGGCCATCATCTTCCTCACCGACTTCATCGCCAAGAATCCCGACCGCTTCGATGAGGCCCAGGCCCGCCTCCGGACCATCATGAGCAAGCGGGACGAATACAACAAGAAGGGCGAACAGCTCATCGCCCTCATGCGGGATCACCCCGACCAGCGCGAGCTCATCCTGAAGAAGATCGAGGACATGAAGAGCATCATGCGGGAGGATCCCCAGACGATGGCCTTCATCAACTCCTCTCGGCTCGCCGCCGCCTTCGTCTACAACAGGGCCCAGGCCGATGCCATCTTCGAACAGGGGCGGGCCCTCCTCGACCAGGGGAAGTATGCGGAGGCTGCCCGCCTCTATGTGACCGGCTTCGCGTATTACCGGGACATCTTCGATGAAGGGCCTTACGACGCGATCACGAAGAAGACCGTTGCCAGCCTGGTGGACAGCATCAAAGCCGAGAGCGACGCCTTCGAGAAGGGCCAGACCGCCTATGTCCAGGCCGTCGAGGCCTTCGTCAAGGCCCTCGAATCGGGCGATCCCGTGGCCTCTGCGGCCGCCTGGCCTGCCGCGCGGGATGCCTTCAGGGAAAGGGCTCAGCACCGCGACATCGTGGTCAATGCCGGCCGCGCGCTCGCAAGGATGGACGGGCCGGTCAAGGCCATCGACGGACGTGACAACGACGCGGCCTTCCTGCCCTTCGCCTTCCGCTTCACCAATGGACGGACCGAAGCAGAGAAGCCCGAAGGCATATCGGGCTCGATGGACTCGCAATGGTCGGAGCTCCTCGGCAGGGTCGAAGCCGCCCTGGTCAAGGGCATGTCGGCCCGGTATACCGCGGCGGAGACCGCATGGGATGAGGGCCGCTGGGCCGATGCCGCGGCGGGCTTCGACGCGGCAGCAGCCCTCGCGACCCCGGGCCTCGAGGCCCTGAGCCTCTGGTCCCTCCTCGCCCCCACCGAGATAAGCCCCACGCTGACCAGGCTCGGCCGTCTCGTCATTGGCCCCAAGGCTGCCCACTACGAGTCAGTCCGGCTCAGGACCCAGGTAGCCCTTTCAGGCGCGAGGCTCGCACGGCTGCGTGCGACGGAGACTGCCGACCTTGCGTCCGCCAATGACTACGCCTCGAGGCTCGGCCCCGAGGATGCCCTCGCCGAGGTCCTCTCTAGGCTGTCGGCATCGAGGGCGGCCATTGCGGGCGCAAGCGCCGGCATGGAGGCGGAAATCGCCCGGATCGACGGGCTCGAAACCGAGCTTGCACGATGGAAGGGCCGGGGACTCGACGAGGCCGCGGAAGAGGCCATCCTCTCGGCCAGCGCTGGACGGGTGCAGGCCGCGAGGGACGCGACCGCGACTGATGCCATCGCAGTCTATGCCGTGGCGCTGGGCTTCGAGTACGGACGGCTCGAAGCAGATCTCGGGACGGGACGGGATGCGGTGGCCAAGGGACAGTCCCTTGTCGATGGCATCCCTCTCGACGCAGGGAACGGGGCCGCCATCGACGCTTCGGTCCTTGCCCACTATCCGAGCCAGAGCATCCAGTCCATGACGGGGGAGGCTGCCGCCGTGGCCGACCTCCGCACGCGGATAGACGGTTATCTGAAGCGCATCTCCGCCGAGCCGGCTCCGGTCGTTTCCGCGCCTGCCGTGCAATCCTGGACTGCGAAGGCGCAGGACCTGGCCGCGGCAGCGGCCGACCTCGAGGCACAGCGACAGAAAACCCTCCTCGCGGCGCAGGAGAGGAAACGCGTCGCGGAGCTCAGGAAGACCGAGGGCAACACCGCTTTTACGGATGCCCAGCGACTCCTCGCCGCGAAGAACTACATCGATGCCATTGCGAGGCTCGACCGCTCGAGGGAAAGCTACGACGCCTCCCTCGACGCCGAGGAAGACGCGGTCCTCCGAGCCTCCTGGGCTTCCAAAATCGACGCCCTCCGCGCGGACATCAGCGACAAGGCCCGGACCAACATCGTTTCCCTCACCGCGAAGGGCAGGGACTACTACTACGCAGGCCTCTACGCCGATTCGAAGAACGTCCTCTCGCAGGCCCAGATCCTGGCTTCCACCTTCTCGGGCGGAACCGACCCCATCGTCGAGAGCTGGCTCGAGCGCACCAACCGCGCCCTGTCGGTCAACTCCGGCATCCACGTCCTGCCGACCGACGCGAACTACGCCATGGTCAGCCAGAACCTCTCCCTCGCCTGGCTCTACTTCCAGAAAGGGAAGGCCCTCTGCACGCCGAAGAACACGCCCGAGGGCGAGGACCAGCTCCGGAAGGCCCGCGACCAGGTCAACCAGATCCTCGACGTCTATCCGCTCAACCAGGATGCCAACGTCCTCGCCCTGCGCATCGACCAGATCCTCGACCCGGCCCTCTACCGGCAGGAATTCGCCGAAAAGCTGGCCTCGGCGATGACGACCATCAAGAACCCCACGAAGGACACCATAGCCCAGCTCTCCAACCTCTCCAACGTCGACCCGAACTGGCCGGGCCTCAAGTCCGCCGTCAGCCAGGCCAACGCGGCCTTCTACCGGACGGTGCCCGCCGAGCCCGCCGACCAGAGGCGGGCCCGCGAGCTCATCACCATGGCCAAGGCCGTGGCCGACTCGGGCGACCTTACGCGCCTGCCCGCGGCCCTCGACTACATCCAGCAGGCCGTCCAGCTCGACCCGGACAACGAGCAGGCGACCGCGGTCAACAGCCGCCTCATGGCCCTGCGGGCCAAGGCGAGCCTCGCGGCCCTGGCGCCAGCCGACGAGGCCCGCTACCGGTCGGCAGTGCAGGAGTTCCAGAACGGCAACTACATCCAGGCCAATGCCATCGTCGAGGCCCTCCTCCAGATGCCGCAGTACAAGTACTCACAGCGCCTCCTCGACCTGTCGAAGAAGATAAAGGCCCGACTATGATGTGCCAGCCCCGCAGCCTGCCGCTGAGGATACTTGCGCTCGCAAGCCTCCTTGTCGCCCTGGCTGCGCCCTCCGCGGCCCAGAATCTCTTCTGGGAGAAGCCGCATGCCCTCGTGGACGGCGAGGCGCGCTTCCCGGCCCTGATCCAGCTCGACGAGGGCCCCGTCGCCATCTGGCAGGAAGCCGAGGGCGGTGGACAGGCAAAGGACGGCTCGGCAGCCGAGGGACAGATCTGGCTCTCCCTCGCCCGCTGGACGAAGGGGGACTGGGAGTTCAGGCGGCGTTTCGCCGGTCCCTTCGCCTTCCGCGGCGCGGAGCCGAGCGTCTTCACCGCGACGGGAGAGGGAGAGCGCCTTGCCGTGGCCGCTGCCAAGGGAGACGGGCAGATCGAGGTCCTCGTTTCCCAGGACGGAGGCGAGACCTTCAGGTCGAGGGACAGCTCGGCCCCAAGCTCCGCAGCGGTGGCCCCGCGCATCTTCCTGTCCGCCTCGGGTGGCTACATCCTCTTCGCCACCCAGGGTGCAAGCGGTACCGAGGGCAGCACCGTGGCCCTCAGCCTCGCCTGGTCCACGAGCGCCGACGGCCTCGACTGGGCTCCCTTCGGGAATTTCGAGCCCAACCTCAGGCTGAGCTTCCTCCCCGTCCTGTCCCACGCCCAGGGCTCCAGGACCGATATCGTCGTCTTCCAGTCCCTCGTCGCCGCCCCGGGCGGCGGCAGCTCGAGCTACCAGCTCTTCTCCTGCCTCTCGCAGGACGGCGGCAAGACCTGGTCGGAGGCCGCGCGGATAACCGATTTCCAGGAGCCCGCCGGCGAGCCCAGGAACGGCCCCGGAGATTTCGACAACGAGAGGCCCGTCCTGGCCCGCATCGGCGGCAAGGTCTGGCTCGCCTGGGAGCGCAACCCCCTGGGCAGCCCCTCGGCGATCTATATCACGTCGCTCGACCCGAGCGGCCTTGCCTCGAAGAAGGACACCGACCGCGTCTCGAGCGGCTCGGGAACCTGCCAGGCCCCCTCCCTCATGGAGCTCGGCGGCAAGCCCGCAGTCACCTGGTTCGACAACAGGCGGGGTACCAACCGCGTCTACATGGCCCGCCCCTCCGGCATCGACTGGCAGGAGAACGACCTCTCGGGCGACATGGGCGAGTCCTACTTCGGCGCCATGGCGAGGGCCGGAACGAGGCCCTTCGCCCTCTGGGAGGGCAACGCGGGCGGACGTTACCGCGTCTACCTCCTCGAGCCCGATACGACGGTGGCGCCGCCCGTCCTCACGGCCCTCGATTTCAAGGCCGGGCAGCGCTCGCGCCGCTCCTCGGCCACGGCCCGCGTCGACATGCCCGAGGACTCCTCGGGCATCCAGGGCTATTCCTGGACCTGGTCGAGGGATCCGCAAGCCCAGCCTCCCCACGAGCTCATGGCCCTGCCCGCGCAGCGCAGCGTCACGGGCCAGGCCACCGTGGACGGTCCCTGGTACTTCGCCGTGGCCGTCCTCGACTATGCGGGCAACTGGTCGGCGCCGGCGCGGATAAGCTACGAACGCGACACCACGCCGCCCCCGCCTCCCCTCATCATCCCGGCCGATCTCGATGCCTCGGGCTTCCTCGCCTCCAACAGCTTCAGGCTGGAGTGGGTCACGCCCGACGACTCCGAGGGCAAGCCGGTGGGGGACATCGCGGGCTATACCTGGGAACTGCGCTACCTCGGCGGCCTCGAGCCAACGGGCCGCGCCCTCGTGAAGGCCGCGGCCGCCGCCCTGCGAGGCGACAAGGGAGGCCAGTCGGCCATACCCGGCCTCAGCCCCTACGAAGCCAGCCTCGTCGAAGCCGCGGGCAGGGCCCTGCCCCCGCCCGTCCTCCTCGGGACGAAGCCTGAAACCTCGTACCGGAATGTCGATAACGGCTACTGGCTCTTCTCGGTAGCCTCGATCGACGATGTGGGCAACATCGGCGATACCTCGGCCATCTTCCTCCGCGCGAACAAGTACCAGCCCTACACGGCTGTCCTCCTTGCCGAGTCGCGCCGCGACGATTTCGGCTCTACCTCCATCCGCATCCTCGGCAAGGGCTTCTCCGCGGGCGGCCTCATCGACCGCATCGTCCTTGACCGGGACGGCAAGGAGCCCTGGGACTTCGACCGTTCGCGCCTCGGGAACGGCTTCCGCATAATCTCGGACCAGGAGATCGATGGCCTTTCCTTCGATGACCTTCCCGCAGGCGTATACCGGATCGGCCTCCACCACCCGGCCCGCGGCTGGTACTGGACGGGCCCTTACCTCTCCATCGACGTATCGGGTACGGTCAAGTACGTTGCCCTCGCGCCTGGCTACGATATAGGCTGGAAGTTCGCCGAGGGCAGGGCCCATCGACTCTCCATCTACGATCTCATCGTCATCCTCGCCGCCCTCTTCTTCGCGGTGGCCATCGTCTTCCTGTCGCGCCAGGTCGCGACAACGGCCCGAGACGCGGAAGCCATACGCGCCGAGGTTCTCGCGCTGGTCTCAGGAGGTTCCATGCCGTCCCAGGAAAAAGCCGCCAAGGCGCAACGCCTCAAACGCCGCGGCTCAGGCCTCCGCCTGAAGCTGACGCTGACCATCGGCGTCCTCGTCGTCTTCGTCGTCTTCCTGGTATCCATCCTCCTCGGCTTCTACATGACAAGAACGGAGTCCCAGAGCCTGGCCACGGGCCTCGAGCAGAGGGCCCTCGTCCTCCTCGAGAGCGTGACCCAGGGCGGCCGGTCCTACCTGCCCAACGCCGAGAACCAGCTCGTCGAGCTTGGCGCCCTGCCCAAGCAGGCCCAGGCCATGGAGGACGCGATCTACATCACCGTGACGGGTTACGGCGCCGAGGGCAAGTCGACCGATCCGGACGTCGTCTACGCCACGAACGATCCCGACATCCTCTCCAAGATCGACACGCCCACCTACCAGCAGGGGACCTCGAGCCTGCGCGACGGCCTCTCGGAATCCCTGCCCTCCATCATATCGAAGATCAACGCCGAGGCGACCGCGAGCCTCGGCCAGACGGCCACGGCCCTGGCCGGCCTCAACGCGGAAGGCAGGAGCCTCGCCGGGAACCCGAGCCCGCAGGCCCAGGCCAGGCTCGCCGACATCGGCGCCACAAGCCGCAACTACGAGAACAGCATCTCCGAGACCCTTTTCGCCCTTGCGAACAAGCACTGGGGCTCGCTGCCCGGATTCGACCTCCAGGCAGCGGCCAACACGTCGGGCCGCTACCTCTTCTACAAGCCCATCCTCTACCGCCAGGGCCAGGACGGCGTCTATTACCGCGGTATGGTCAGGCTCGAGGTCTCGACCGAGAAGATCACCGCAGCGGTCAAGTCGGCTTACCGGAGCCTCCTCACCATCGCCTTGACGGTCGCCGCCATCGCCCTCGCGCTCGGCATCGTCGGCGCCTTCTTCCTCTCCCGGGTCATCGTCATCCCCATCTCCAAGCTCGTCGACGCGGTAAAGACGATACGAGATACCGAAGACAAGGAGAACCTCGCCGACCTCCGCATCGAGGTGGACACTAAGGACGAGATCGACACCCTGGCCGTCACCATCAAGGAGATGTCGGACGGCCTCGTCCAGGCGGCCAAGGCGAGCAAGGAGCTCATCGTCGGAAAGGGCATCCAGAAGATGTTCATTCCCCTCGATCCGGCGCCCGGCTCCAAGGCCAAGCTCAGCACTGGCCGGCGCGAGGGCAAGGGCTTCGAGGTCTTCGGCTACTACGAGGGCGCGAAGGGCGTCTCGGGCGACTACTGGGACTTCGCCGAGATCAACTCGCGCTACTACTACTTCATCAAGTGCGACATCTCGGGAAAGGGCGTTTCCGCGGCCCTCATCATGGTCCAGGTCGCCACGATGGTCATCAACTACTTCAACGGCTGGAAGGATAAAACGGACGAGAAAACCGGGAAGATCAAGAAGGGGATGCCGGACAATATCGACCTCACCGACATCACCTACCAGATCAACGACTTCATCGCCGAGCGCAAGTTCGTGGGCAGGTTCGCGGCCTTCACCCTCGGAGTCTGGGACGCCGAGACGGGCACCGCCTATCTCTGCGAAGCAGGCGACCGCAAGCTCCACGTATGGGACGCCCGGAGGGGCGAGCTCGTCGAGGAGATCCTTCCGGACTCGCCGGCCGCGGGCCCCCTCGAGAGCTTCATGATCCGGGACAGGACGCCCTTCGTGCAGGTAACGCGCAGGCTGCAGAAGGACGATGTACTCTTCCTCTACACTGACGGTATCGAAGAAGCCAAGCGCCACTTCCGCAATGACTCCTTCCAGGTCAAGGCCTGCGACTTCGAGATCGATCCCTGGACCTTCCTCGCTTCCTTCATCACGGAACGCCTGAAGCTCTCGGCTCCGGCCGAAGGCCAGGCGGGCGACGCCTCGCCCTGGGCCTTCCTCGACCAGGGAGGGGCTGCGGCCTTCGCGGGCCGGCTGTCCCCGGCCCTCGCTGCCTGCGTAGCCAAGCGCTCGACCGATATGGTCGTCAAGGCCGCGGTGGACGAAACGGCAAGCAGGGCCATTGAAGCCCTCTTCGCCCACGTGGCCACGGAAGGCAACGAAGCGCCGAAAAAGAAGAAGAGCGAAGAGGCCATCGCGGAGTTCACCGGGCTTTTCGGACACGAAGGCGCCCGCCTCCTGAAGACGGCCTTCGAGGAAGCCCTCGCCGGCCTCGAACGCCATGTTGCCGTAGCCTTCATCACGAAGCCTTCGGAGGACTTCATCGGCGAGCCCCTCCGCGAAGCAGCCTCCGGCGCGATGTCCGGACTCCCTGGCAAGCTGGCCGAATACGCGGCCGGACGCATCGAGCGTACGAGCCCGGGCATGCCGCGGCCGCGCATGGCCGAGGCGATCCGCTCGGTCATCGCGCCCGCCGTCGAGCCCGACCTCGAAGGCAACTCCGATCGCCTTGCCATGAAGCTCGCGGCCCAGCTCCGCGCAATGCCCGCCTCGGCCTTCCGTTCGGACCCGGTGCGGTCCCACCTCAAGCGGCTCATCGAAGCAGCCCCGGCCGACTCGGGAGAGAAGCTCACGGCCGCCCTCGCCGCGGCGACAGGATCGGGCAACGCGGACATCAGCGCAGCCTTCGGGCGCATGGCCGACGGCGCGGGTCTTGCCTCGATGGCTGAGGATTTCTCCAAGATCGCGGTGCCGCATGGCAACCACAACGTGGGCGAGGACAACGAGGAGTTCGGCTACGACCGCATCACGGCCGTCCTCGAGGCGGTCGACCGCAAGGGACGCTATCGCCTCGAGAAGTACCACGACCCCGTGAAGGACGACATGCTCTCCTTCGACTTCTCGTCATGCACGGGGAGCCTCGAGGAGAAGGTGATGGCCCTCATCGCCGTAGAGAAGGTCTTCCGCATGTACCCGGATCCCGCGGCCACGGAAAACGACGTTGTTCTCGTGGACGAGAAGGTCAACGGCTTCCTCGAGAAACACTTCGACCAGTATCGGCTCTACTGTTCCGACCGCCGCCCCAATTTCGACCCCCAGAACGAGAATCCGGGCTACCTGCTCTACAGCGGCATCAAGGAAGACAGCCAGTACGACGACCTGACGATCCTGGCAATCAGGCGGAAGTAGGGCGGCCCGCAAGCGCAGCCCTGCGCTCCCCGGCAAGCCTGCCGTCGGGGCCGAAGTCTTCAGGCTTGATCGACTCGTAGCCCTCCTCGTCCATGAACATGACGAGGACGTTCCGCCACGCGCCTGGATTGCCCGCAAGGAAGCGCTCGATGCGCCCGGCTATGTCCGGGTCGCAGCGGCGCGAGGCGAAGAGCTCGACGTAGCCCTCGCTGTAGACGGCCACGGAGATCCAGCACTTCTTCAGGACGACCTCGCAGACGTTGGCGCAGCTCCCCACGAGGTCGCGGTGGGAGGCGATCCACTCCTCGTGGAAGCCCGGCACGACGAGGATCTCGCCGCTCTCGGTGAGCCAGCTCGCACCGTGGACGAGGCTCCAGGGAGGGGGCGTCCCCGCATCCTTGCGCGCACCGATAGCGGGCGAGGCGTTCATGCGGGCTCCGGGCCTTCAGTCGCGGGGGCATCCGCGAAGGCGGCGAAAAAGGCCCGGAAGTGCTCGGGAAGGGGCGCGGTGACCACGGCGCCGCCGGGGAGGACGAGGCGCCAGGACAGAAGGAGGAGGCGCTTGAGGCCCACGGCCTTCCTGAGTTCCTTGTTGAGGGCGAAGTTCCCGTGGAGGTCGTCGCCGAGGATGGGCGCGCCGTTCTGTGCGAGGTGGAGACGGATCTGGTGGGTCCTTCCCGTGCCGAGCTCGAGCTCGAGCCAGGAGAAGCGGGGCGAGGTCGCGGCCAAAGCTGCAAGCGCCGCGGCAGCCTGCGGCGCGGCCGGTGCGGCCGGCGCGCCTGCAACCGGCTTTTCGGTCTGGAACGCGACGGCGGCCGGCAGGGCGGCGCCGAAACGCGCGAGGCGGCGCCACTTCGTCTCTGCCGACATCGCCTCGCCCTTGACCTGGACGTCCCCGCGCATTACGCCATGATCGCCCTTAAGGCCGTCGGCGGTCACGGCACGGTAGAACTTGCCTACCTCGCGCGAGGCTATGGCGCGGGTCCAGCGCGAGGCCGCCGCGGGATTGCGCGCGACGATGATGAGGCCGGCGGTCTCCTTGTCGAGCCTGTGCACGAGGTAAGGGCGGAAGCCGTAATCGCGCTCCACCGCGTCCACGAGGCAGATGCGTACCCCTGCTCCCGGCTGCACGGCGAGGCCCGCAGGCTTGTCGAGGACGAGGATTTCCTCGTCCTGGTAAAGGCTGGCGATCATCGGGACGAAGCATAGTGGAGTCGCCGCGGACAGCGCAAGGGCATATGTCTTCCATGGGCGAGACCTTTTGACCTTTTCAGGGGCCGGGGAGCGCGGGTCCTGGCAGGGGAAAATGCGATCGAGCGCTTCGCGCGATCGTATTTTCCCCTGCCACCCGCCGCGCTACGCGATCCTGAAAAAGTTCAACGGGGTTCAACCCTTGAAGGCCGGGTGCCAATGCGGCGGCCGCGGCTCGTTCGGGTTGGACAAGCTGGGGCCGGGTTTGAGGGTGGCGCGATTGGCGCTGCGCGCGATCGCGCGCCGGAGGAAGGGTGGCGCGGTTCCTTGAGGTGGGGTACTCGGGGGCCCGGGTTCGAGGGTGGCGCGATTGGCGCTGCGCGCGATCGCGCGCCGGGGGAAGGGTGGCGCGGTTCCTTGAGGTGGGGTACTCGGGGGCCCGGGTTTGAGGGTGGCGCGATTGGCGCTTCGCGCGATCGCGCACGGGGGGAATAGGGCTTTCGACTGTGGCAATGTTAACCCAGCCAAACATTGCAATTCGTTGTCCTGAAAAGGATATCGCTTGTTAGTCGGCCCTAGCATTTCGGGTGGTTTCATTGTACCGAGAGGATGGAAGCGGTAGCCTGAATATTCGACTCTTTCGGAGGTTCCAGCATGACCGATCGTTCCGCCCTGCTTAGAAGGGCGTCCATCATAGCCCTCGCGGGCAACATCGTCCTTGCCGTGGCCAAGCTCGCGGTGGGCGCCATCTCGGGCAGCCTCGCGGTCCTTTCCGATGGCGTCGACTCGGCCACCGACGTGGCCATAGCCATCATGAGCCTCGTCATCGTGGCCATCATCGACAAGCCGGGAGACAGGGAACATCCCTACGGCCACGCGCGGGCGGAGACCATGGCCACGACCATCCTGGCCTTCATCGTCTTCTTCGCGGGAGCGCAACTTCTCCTGCGCTCCGCCGGCAGCCTCATCGCGGGCGAGAAACCCGAGCTTCCCGGCATGATCGCGATCTGGGTCACCATCGTCTCGATAGTCGGCAAGCTCCTCCTCGCGTGGAGCCAGTTCGCCATCGGCAAGAAGACGGGCTCGGCCATGCTCGTCGCCAACGGCAAGAACATGCGCGGCGACGTCGTCACCTCGGCTTCGGTCCTCGTCGGTCTCGGGGCGACCTACCTATTCGGCCTGCCCATCCTCGACCGCGTCATCGCCCTCATCGTCTCGCTCTGGATCATCAAGAACGCGGTGGAGATCTTCATGGAAGCCAACACCGAGCTCATGGACGGCACGAGCGATTCGGGCCTCTACAAGGAAGTCTTCGCGGCCGTGGCGTCGGTCGACGGCGTCGGCAATCCGCACCGCACCCGGCTCCGCAAGCTCGGCTCGCGCCTCGTCGTCGATCTCGACATCGAGGTGGACCCCAAGATGAGCGTCTCCAAGGCCCACGACCTCTCGGTCCTCGTCGAGAAGGCCATCAAGGAGAGGCTGCCCGAGGTCTACGACGTCATCGTGCATGTCGAGCCCCGGGGCAACCGGGAGGAAGACGAGCGCTACGGCCTCAAGCCCTCCGACCACGACTAGACGCGTCATGCGCTACTGATCGACGCGCCGCGGCGGGTGGCGCGGAGCCCCGGCCGGATTGCGGGCGGGACGGTCAGGGAAGTCAGCGCCTGATGAAGGGCATCGCGAAGAAGAGCAGGTTCATCACGAGGAGGACGCCCGCGGTCGTCCAGCCCACGATGTTGCCGAACCTTCCGTTCACGTGTTCTCCCATGACCTCCCTCTTGTTGATTATGAGGAGCATGCTGACGAGCACGACGGGCAGGAGGACGCCGTTGATGACCTGCGACCAGATCGTGATCGCGATGAGGGGCGCCCTGGGCAGCAGGATGATCCCCACGGACACGACGATGATCGCCGTGAAGAGCGTGTAGAACTGCGGGGCATCCTTCCATGGCTTGTCGATGCCGGCCTCGAAGCCAAAGGCCTCGCAGACGTAGAAGGCCGTGGCGAGGGGAAGGATGGTCGCCGAGAAGATCGAGGCGACGAAGAGGCCCGCGGCGAAGATCACGGAGGCCGCGGTGCCTGCGAGGGGCCCAAGCGCGACGGCCGCGTCCTTGGCCTCCTCGATCCTGATGCCCTTGACGTGGAGGGTCGCGGCGCAGGCGACCATGATGAAGAAAGCGACCACCACGGTGATGCAGGCGCCGATCACCACGTCCCAGAGGGTGTACCGGTAGTTCTCGAGCTTGAGGCCCTTCTCGATCACCGAGGACTGCATGTAGAACTGCATCCAGGGCGCTATCGTCGTGCCCACGATGCCGATGACCATGGTGAGGTAGGGGAAGTTGAACTCGACGTCCGGATGCACCATTGCGTGCCCGATCTCTCGCCAGTCGGGCTTTCCGAGGATGGCCGAGACCACGTAGGAGAGGAGGAAGAGCGAGAAGACGAGGAAGATCTTCTCCGCGGACTTGTAGGTGCCCTTGACCACGAGGATCCAGACGGCCACGGCGGACAGCGGGACGGAGAGGTACTTGCTCACGCCGAGGGCCTGCATCGAGCCGGCGACGCCCGCGAACTCCGTGGTCGTGTTGCCGATGTCGGCGAGGATGAGGCCGACGAAGATGAGGAAGGTCACCTTGACGCCGGCGTTCTCGCGGATGAGGTCGGCGAGACCCTTGCCGGTGACGATGCCCATGCGGGCGTTCATCTCCTGGATGACGATGAGGACCACGAGGGCCGGGACGAGGGTCCAGAGGATGTGGTAGCCGTAGGTCGCGCCGGCGACCGAATAGGTGGTGATGCCGCCCGCGTCGTTGTCGACCGAGCCCGTGATGATCCCCGGCCCGAGGACCGCGAGGAACATGAGGACGTTCCGGACGATGCCGGATTCCCTGGGTTTCCGGAGCATGCCGATCCTTCCCGCTACTTGTGCTTCTTCATGACGCGCTCGAGGATGTCCTCGATCACGACGGTTCCCACCATCCTGCCCTCGTCGTTCACGACGGGCACGGCATGGAGCTTGTACTTGAGGAGGAGGTCCGCGATGGAGTAGACGTCGTCGCGGTCCTTGAGTGGCGCGATGGGCGATTCCATGATCTCGCCGAGCCTGGCGCCCGGCTCCGAGACGACGATGTCCCTGAGGGATACCGTGGCCACGTAGCGGCCGCGGCCGTCCAGGACATAGACGGAGTAGATCGCCTCGGCCTCGGGCCTGAGCTTCCTCAGTTCACACAACGCGTCGCCGACGCTCATCGACTGGTTGAAGAAGATGTAGTCGGTCGACATGAGCGAACCGACGGTGTCGTCGGGATAGCGCATGAGGTTGCGCACCTCGTCGGAGGACTCGGTCTCCATCTCGGCGAGGAGGCGCTCGGCCTTCTCCCGCTTGAGCTCGTCAAGGATGTCCGCGACCTCGTCCGCCGGCATCTTCTCGAGGACGTCCGCCGCCTTGTCCTCGGAAAGGTTCTCGAGGAGTCCCACCTGGGCCTCCGGCTCGAGCTCCTCGAGGACATCGGCGGCGCGCTCCTCGTCGAGGGACGAGAAGAGCGCGAGCTGGGAATTCCTGTCGAGGTCCTCGAGGATGTCCGCTAGGTCCGAGGGGTGGAAGGTCGCGAGCTTGGAATAGGCCCTGGAAAGCTTGATCTGCGAGCTCGAGAAATCGACCGCCTCGACCTCGCTCCAGAGGATGAGCTTGCCCGGCACGTCGCGGCCGAAGAGCCTGAACATCGCCCGGAAGAGACCTCCCGCGCCGAGGCGCCGGAGGAGGCCCTCGGTGCCGACGTCGACGGCCACGAGCCAGGTCTGCCCCCCGGTGCCATCGAGCACGAGGTCGTTGACCCGCACGAGCTTGCGGCCGTCCACGTCCACGATCTGGCGGTCGAGGAGGTGGCTCCTGAGCGAGAGGTGGTTTTCGGTCGGCACCACCTTCTCCTGGACCGAGCGGGCGATGACGATGCGCCGCCGGCCCTCGCGCGTCAGCCTGCAGCTCGCGAAATCGATGAAGCGGGACGAGCGCCCCTTGCGCACGAGGGCCGCCGCCACGCGGGGGCGGGCCAGGCCCACGTCCACGACGAGATCGCGCACGCGGCCCACGAAGCCGTCGCCCTCGGCGAGGACCTTGGCGCCGATGAGCTCGCTGAAATAGAAGGTCTGGTTGTTGTTCATGTCGGCCTCCTTCCGCGCAGGCCAGAAGCCGCGCGAGATGCCATGCCCGGGCCGCTCGCCCTCCGTCAGCGCTTGCCGCCGACTGCCGGCAGGACGAGGGCTCCGTTTGCGGCGCCAGCCATGCCTGCAGCCCCGCGCGGCCTCCGTTTCGTGAAGCCCGGCCTGCCTCCAAGGAGGAGGGCGCCGAGGAGGGCGCTGCCCACGCAGAGACCGGCGATGAGGAGGAAGGCGTCGGGCCTGTCCTCGAGGGGAACCTTCACGTTCATGCCGAAGCTCGAGACTATGAAGGTCGGGATCATCATGCAGATGGAGATCACGGTGAGGCGCTTCATCACGATGTTGAGGTTGTTCGAGATGACCGACGCGAAGGCGTCCATCATGCCCGAGAGGATGTCCGAGTAGATGTTGGCCATCTCGATGGCCTGCTTGTTGTCCGTCACGACGTCCTCGAGGAGGTCAAGCTCCTCCTCGCGTATCCGCAGCCACTTGGTGATCTGCAGCTTCTCGAGGAGGATCTCGTTGGACTTGAGGCTCGTCGTGAAGAAGACGAGGGACTTCTCGTAGGAAAGGAGCTGGGTGAGCTCGTTGTTCTTGACCGAGCGCTGCAGGTCCTTCTCGATGGTCGAGGTGCGGCGGTTTATGTCCTTGAGGTAGCGGAGATAGACGATGGCCGCGCGCCCGAGGAGGTGGAGCACGAAGGTGCTCTTGTTCGCGGCGTCGAAGGCCTTCACCCTTCCGGCGCGGAGCTCCTCGAGGACCACGCAGTTCCGCATGCAGACGGTTACCACGCGATCCGAGAAGAGGAGGATGCCGCAGGGAATGGTGAAGTAGCCCACCTCGGCGGCAGGGTCGAAGACGGGAAGACGGACGATGAGGAGGGTGTAGGCATCCTCCTTCTCGATACGGGCCTGCTCGTCGATATCCAGGATGTCCTGGAGATGCTCCGGATTTATGCCGTACTCGCGCTCGAGGAGGGAAAGCTCCTCGCGGTCAGGATCGATCACGTCGATCCAGGAGCGGCACTCGGCTGCCCCGACGGCTACAAGTCCATTGTCCTTGGTGATGCGGAAGTTGATCATGCGCGTCCTCCTGTAGCTGCCCCTCAGGCGAACGGACGCGACGTGCCGATCAGCGCATCAGGCGCCGGGCGAACGTCCGCAGCGGGGCGGGCATATGAATGGCGATAGGGGTTCGTCGGGAACGTTGTCGGGACTACTACCGTATGGATCCGGCATGGCCGCCTCCTTCTGCTGGACGTCACCTTCCATAGGGAAGGCGTGACGGAAAGGCCCTGGAGGGGCCCGCTTCCGTTCATAAGGAGTATACATTGAGTTGAAATTAGAAACAAGTACAAGAAAAACGCGGAATACAGCGCACCGCCGGGGTCAGACCCCAAAGCTGTCTGGATCGTCCGGGACTGGGGTCAGACCCCGGCGTATGCGGCCGGTTTTCCTGCCTGGGGTCTGACCCCAGCGCCAGAGCTTTACCCGGTCGTACCGGCGGCCGAAATATAGAGGGGCGAGCTGCCGTCTTCCGGGCGCCCGCCGGTGTATAGTGGTTGGCGAGTCATCGCCCCAAGGAGAATCCATGACCCTCAAAGGAAAAAGCATCCGCCTCCTCATGGCCCTCGCGATGGTCCTCCTTGCGGCCCTTCCCGCCTGCGCCGACATCCTTTGGTCGGACATGGGCTTCTACGTGGACATGCCCGAAGGCTTCTACCTCGCCAATGGCGACGGCAAGACGCGCTTCGCCTTCCTCTCGCCGGACGACGGCATGGAATTCGACATCATCTCCTATGATCCTGGCCGCTATGCCTCGGCCCAGGCCCTCGCCTCTGACGCCCTGAAAAAGGTCGGCTCCGCGGGCGAGATGGAGAGCTTCGAGTACCAGGGCAGGTCCTGCATCTTCGCGGAGCTCGTCTTCAATATCGGGGGAGCGGCCAAGAAGGGCTATGCGGTCTTCCTCGCCGGAAGGGTCGCGCCGACTGCGCCGGCGGGCAGCGGCTCCGCGACTCCGGCGCCGGAGCGGAGCATCGCCCTCCTCGCCTATACGAACGCCAGCGACTTCGAAGCCCATGCGGACTTCATACTCTCCTGCCTCGATTGCTTCTCGATCGATAAAGCCGCGCTCAGGATGCCCGGGCCCGTGAGCCAGTACCTCCTCCCCTGGCCGGCGCCCCACGACGCCACGAAGACCGTGGCCTTCGGCGACGCCCGCATCGACCTCCCCTGGAGCGACCTGGAGGCGGAACAGGTGCAGGGAACGGCAGGCCGCGAGTTCCGGGTCCTCCAGGCCTATGGGACGGAGGGCGACCTCTGGAAGACGGCCTTGGCCAGGACCTACCGCATGATCTACCGCGAGTCGGCTGCCCGCCTCGACAGGCTGGCCATCGAACTAGACCGCTACCTGCCCGAAGATCCGACCGATGCCGCGCGGGCCCTCCTCGTCTGGTCCCAGGGCTGGAGCTACGAGCGTGACCAGGAAGGCATCGACTTCGTCGATCCCCTCACCGCGGCCTACGAGGGCCGCGGCGACTGCGACTCGCGGGCCATGGTCCTCTCCATCCTCCTCGAGCGCCGGGGGATCGACTCCATCCTCATGGTGTCGGCGACCTACGCCCACGCCCTCCTCGCTGTCGATGTGCCGGGAGGCGGCCAGCGCTTCAGCTTCGACGGCAAGGACTACCTCGTCGGCGAGACGACGGCGAAGGTAGGCCTCGGCATGATAGCCCAGGACCAGGCAGACTGGTCCCAGTGGGTCGGCATCCAGCTCGGCGGACAGTGAAGCCGGAAAGCAGGGTCTGGCATCATGGCAAGCAACAAATCCGGCGCGCTGCGCGCGCTGTTCATCGCCCTGGCCTTCGCCCTGGCCATGCCGTTTCCATCGCGGGCGGAAATGACGGAGGACACGTCGGGGAGGCCGGCCTTCTGCGCCGCGTCGCGGTCCGGGACCGGAGCCTCGGGCCCGGATAGCCCGGTCATGGCAAGTGCCGAAGGCGGCGCAGGGGCCTCGACCGAGGGCGACAGCCAGGCGAGCGTGGTCATCCTCGACTACCATACCTTCCTGGGCAAGAAGGGCGACAACCTCGACTTCTCGCCCGCGGATTTCGCAGCCCAGCTCGACGCGATGGCCGCTCTCGGCTATCGTTTCGTCTCCCTCGAGGACGCCATCGAGGGACGCATATCGGGCCGGGCCAACATCGCCATCACGATCGACGACGGCAACCATTCCATCTACAAGGCCTGTCGCGAGGTGTTGCTGCCGAGAGGCATAAAGCCGACGCTCTTCATCTACCCGGCTATCGTCCTCTCGCACCAGCCCTTCGCCCTCAGCCCTGCGCAGGTAGAGGAGCTTTCGCGCGATGGCTGCATCATCGGGGCCCATGGCTACCACCACATTCCCCTCTCGGACAAGTCGCGCCGGAACAACCCCAAGGACTACTGGAGCGAGATAACCATGCCCGCGCAGGCGCTGGCGCGAATAACGGGCTTCATCCCCGTGCTGTACGCCTATCCCTATGGAGAGGCCTCCGCCCGTGCGGAAAAGGACCTCGCGGCCGCCGATTACGAATGGGCCTTCACGGCCGATGCGGACTTCGGCCTCGTGGACTTCGCCGCCCCGGACCTCGATCACATGGCTGTACACCGCACCATCATCTACCGATGGAACTACCCGAAAATCCTGAAAGCCCTCGCCGACCAGCTCAAGGACTAGGCCGCGGCGCCAGGGCCGGCCTGGCCGCATAGGCGCTGCGCGCCGCAGGACAAGGCCCGGCGCAGCGGAAGCGTCTAGGCGCCCTTGCCGTCCTTGTCCTGTCCACGTGCCGCCTTCGAGGGGCTCGTCGCGAGCATGACGCCCAGGACCGCAGCCGCGCCGCCCGCGAGTTGGAGGGCCTCGAGCCGGTCGCCGAGGATGAAGAAGGCCGCCACCACGGACACGACTGGAATGAGGTTGATGTAGGTGCTCGAGGGACCGGGCCCGAGGACGTCGAGGCTCGTCACGTAGAACCAGTAGCCCACGGCGGAGCAGAAGACGCCGAGGTAGACGACATTGAGGACGACGTTGGTGGAAAGGCCCGCGAAGGAGGGGCGCTCCGCGATGACGAAGGGCACGAAGCCCGCGAGGCCCGCGAGGCTCTGCCAGAAGGTGACCGAGATGCGGCCGTAGCGGGCCGAGAGGGGCCTCGTCAGGAAGGAATAGGCCACCCAGGAGAGGGCGGCGCCCGCCATATAGACGAAGCCCAGGGGCGAGGAGGCTGCTCCCGGCGAGCGCGCGGCTATGAGTCCCACGCCCGCGAAGGAAAGAACGGCGCCGATGTAGGCCTTGGGCCCGAGCTTTGTCTTGAGGAAGACGCGCTCCGCGAGCATGGTGGCCACGGGTATGACGCCGATGACGAGGGAGGACTCCGAGGCCGAAAGGAGCTTCACGCCGTTGTTCTCGCAGAGGAAGTAGAGGGTGACGCCGACAAGCCCCCCCGCGGCGAGGAGGGGGAGGTCGCGGAGCCTCACGCGGAGGCTTTCCTTCATGGCCAGGGCGATGAGGGGGAGGACGGCCACGGCTATGACGAAGCGCGCGAAGCCGAGGGCCATGGGCGATAGCACGCCGAGTGTGACCTTGATGCTGAGGAAGGAGAGGCCCCAGAGGAGGGCCGTGGCGAGGCCCATGAGCTGAGCCCCGAGGCGGTCATGCTTTCGTTCGCGTTCCATGGCCCATCCTAGGTCGCCGCGGCTCGGCGGGTCTACGGGTCGCGCGGGCGGCAGCCCGGCGCGGAAAGCATGATTTGATTAAATCGCCGTTTTTCGCTAGATTCGTCCCGTGGCCCAACCAAGACACCTACCCGGCGGACGCAACGCCATCGCCCTCCTCGGCCCGGATCTCAGGGTCCGGGAAAGCAACGCGGCATTCGCGAGGATGTGGCCGGGCCGCGAAGGCGGCGGAGTTGGCCTGGATCTCGATGAAGCCACGGGCGGCTTCCTTCCCGGGGAGGAACTGCGCGCCGCCCTCGGTGCCGCCTCCGCGGGCCGGCCTGCGGAACTCTCCTTCCCCCGGCCGGCCGCTGACGGCAGGGAGAGGCGCTTCCTCCTCCAGCTCGATCCCGAGGACATGGGCGGCGAAGCCTGCGTCATGGCCACGATGGTCGACGTCACGGACGCAGGCGCCGGCGCTGGCGCTGGCGCCGAGGACGCAGGCGCCATGGTGCCGCCCAACGCAGGCCGCGGGACGGGCGGCGCCGGCCAGACCCTGACGAGGAGCATGCTCCTCGACGAGGTCCTCGAGCTCATTCCCTACCCCGTCATAGTCAAGGATGCGGATAGGCGCTACATAGACTGCAACGACCGTTTCTGCGAATTCGCGGGGAAAAAGCGGGAAGCCATCATCGGCAAGACGGCCTACGAGGTATGGCCCGCAAAGCTGGCAGAAGCCTACGTGGACATCGACCGGCAGGTCCTGGATGCCGGCGGCGAAGGGACCTTCGAGACCGTGGTCCTTCGTTCCGACGGCGAGAGCAGGCATATCGCCTTCAGGAACGTAGCGGTCTACGGGGATGGCGGAAAGGTCAAGGGCCTTCTCGGCATCCTCCTCGACACGACGGACCTTCACAAGGCCGAGGAGTCGCGGCTCACGGGCGAGGAGAGGCTCTCCGCCTTCCTCCGCTTCGCGCCCGCCGCGACCCTCATGTTCGACCTCTCGGGCCGCATCCTCCTCGCGAACGAGGGCGCGGC
>Ga0209099_1001553_pt1 | contig 22564 bp, 19 predicted proteins | sample AD_JPNHW2_MetaG_FD_184430 | JGI IMG/M metagenome (GOLD analysis project Ga0209099, IMG submission 184430) | Active sludge microbial communities of municipal wastewater-treating anaerobic digesters from Japan - AD_JPNHW2_MetaG (SPAdes) (version 2) | ecosystem: Engineered > Bioreactor > Anaerobic... | reverse complement strand
ACAGCATTTTTGTCATGAAAAATTAAAATTTACCGACGATTAATTATCCAAACAAGAAAATTGACAGATAAGTAAACGGTCTATTTTTTCAAAATTGCGATGCATGCCGCCGCACCAAAAAGGGACGCCCCCGCGGCGGATCAATAACCAATAATTATTACAACGTTGCCCCGCCGTGCCCCGGAGGGGCCTTCATGGCGGGGAACCCTCGTTATTAAAAATTGAATGCGACTTTGCGATAGATTGCATAAATCGGAATTTATGCAGATGTGGAATTTTTCATTGCTCTGGTGCGAAGCCTTTCGGTTTCATGCAGGTTTTTTTAATCTTCACTTACTCGAAGGTTCAATAAGACCCGACAACGATTGATGTTGATTGGTTCCGTTTTGATTTCTTCCGGCTCTTCTTTTCGTAAGGATTTAAAAAAAATTCAAATTTGTCAAGAGGGGTTACTATTCACCGGTAATTGTGCAAACAACCGTCCGTTTTCTGCCTGCGTTTACGTCAAGTTCGAGAAGGACAATCTGCTGCCATGTCCCGCAGCAGAGATTCCCGCCAGAAATCGGAACCGTTAGAGAGGGGCCAACAAGCGCAGCTTTGACATGCGAACGTCCGTTGCCGTCACCCCACTTTGTATTGTGTGCATAGTCTGCATCATCGGGTGCAAGGACTGAAAGCGCCCGTTTGAGATCCAAGAGAACACCGGGTTCGTACTCAATCGTTGTAAGCGCGGCAGTCGAATGCTGCACGAAGAGGTGAACAAGTCCTTCACGGATGGCACTCTCATCAACAGCTGCTGCTACCTGCGATGTCAGGTTGAGGACTTCCCCTTCGGCCTGTGTTGATACAGAAATAATTTTCCGGAACATTGGCATCATCTCCGCCAGTAGACATCCCTTGGGAAAGGTACAACAAAAAGGTTTGTGGCTTTAAAATCAGAGAAGACCACAAAAAAAAGGATGCGGAAATTATGGCTCGGTTGGGGCATCTGGCCCGGTTGGGACATCTATCCCGGTTGGGGCATCGGGCTCGGTTGGGGTATCTGGCCCGGGTACATCTGCGACATCAGACTCCGGAACGATAGCGACTCCGATCACTTTGTCTTTCTCATCGAGACGCATGATCCGGACACCTTTCGTGCCACGCCCGATGATCCGTATCTCGCTCACCCGGGTCCGCATGACAACACCTGCAGCCGTCATAACGACAATCTCATCGCTGTCCGAGACCGCCCGGGACATAATGACAACTGCATCCCGTTCAAGCGAGATATTCCGGACACCCATCGTGCCCCGTCCATGACCACGGAACTCGTCAAACTCGGTCCGTTTCCCAAAGCCGACATCTGATATGGTAAGCAGGTGATCTTTTTCTAACAGGGTTACGGCGATGACCGTATCGCCACCGCGCAGTTTCATGCCCCTCACACCAAATGCATTCCTTGCGACAGTCCGCACCGTGTCCTCGTGGAACCGAAGGCTCTGGCCGAACCGGCTGGTGAGTACAAGTTCATTTGTTCCGTTCGTCGAGATTACTTCGACCAACTGGTCGTTCTCCCTGAGCTTGATGGCGTTTGTGCCGACCGATCGGGGATTCGAAAACTCGATCTGTGGGATCTTAATGACCTGCCCGAGTTTTGTCGCAAACAGGAGGAACCGGTCCTCGCGGAACTCGCGGATCGGGATAACGGCCGTCACGATCTCCTCCTTTAAGTTCAGGAGGTTTACGATCGGTTTCCCCTTTGCCACACGGGAACTTTCAGGAATCTCATACACCTTGAGCCAGTAGACCCTGCCGAGGTTCGTGAAGCAGAGCAGGTAATCTTTCATGCCGGCAACAAAGACCGAATCGACAAAGTCCTCCTCTTTTGTCGTCATGCCGGTGATACCCCGGCCGCCACGCCGCTGCTGGCGGTAGGTGTCGAGGTCCATACGCTTGATGTAGTTGGCGGTGGTGATCGAGACAAGCACCGTCTTGTCCTCGATCAGGTCTTCGGTGGTGAGGTCGCCGGTCGCGCTTGCGATCTGCGTCCTCCTCTTATCGCCGAATTTCCCGGCGATTTCGGTAGTCTCCCGCCGGATCTCATCTTTTATCGAGGCTTCACTTGAAATAAGGGTTGTAAGCCGCTGGATCTCTGCACCCAGTCCGGTTTTTTCATCGATAATTTTCTGGTGCTCGAGAGCCGCGAGACGGCGCAGCTGCATCTGGAGGATCGCATTTGCCTGCACCTCGTCAAGCCCGAACCGGGAAATAAGCGTGAGACGGGCAGTGTCGACCGTGTCTGACCCCCGGATCGCAGCGATCACTTCATCGATTCGTGTGAGTGCAAGAAGCAACCCTTCAAGGATGTGGACTCTCTCCCGGGCCTTTTTAAGGTCAAACTCTGAACGGCGCCGGATCACTTCGATCCGGTGCTGGACAAAGGCAGAAAGAAGGCCATGAAGGGTGAGCACCTTTGGTTGGCCGTCAACAATCGCAAGGTTGATTACCGAGAAACTGGATTCGAGAGCGGTGTGCCGGTAAAGGTTGTTTAAGATAACCGGCGCCATGGTGCCCTTCCGGAGCTCGAAGACAACACGGATACCTTCCTTATCGGACTCATCGCGGAGATCGGAGATGCCATCGATCCGTTTCTCTTTTACCATATTTGCAATGCCCTCGATCCACTGGGCCTTGTTTACCTGGTACGGGAGTTCGGTGACGATGATCCGGTCGCCCCGGTTGCCGCCCTCGGATTCTTCAATTGTTGCGACACCGCGGACGACGACCCGGCCCTGCCCGGTCATGTAGGCATTTTTCACCCCGTCGGTGCCCATCATGATGCCACCGGTCGGGAAGTCCGGGCCCGGCATAACCCTCATGAGTTCGTCGACCGGAACCTCCGGGTTTTCGAGGTATTTTATGACCGCTGCACAGACCTCGCGGAGGTTGTGGGGCGGCATCTTTGTCGCCATACCGACCGCAATACCGTCAGTGCCGTTTACCAGAAGTTCCGGTATTTTTGCGGGGAGCACGGTCGGTTCCTTGAGCGATTCATCGTAGTTGGGGATGAAGTCGACCGTCTCCTTTTCGATGTCCTTTAACATCTCTTCAGCAAACGGCGTGAGCCGGACTTCGGTATACCTGCTTGCTGCTGCAGAGTCACCGTCGATTGACCCGAAGTTACCCTGCCCCTGCACGAGCATATGCCGGTACGAGAAGGGCTGGGCCATTTTGACAATCGTGTCGTAGATTGACGAGTCGCCATGAGGGTGGAACTTACCCATCACTTCACCGACGACCCTTGCGCTCTTTTTGGTGGGCTTGTCGCTCGTGTTACCCATCTCCCACATCCCAAAGAGCGACCGGCGGTGGACCGGCTTGAGGCCATCCCTGACATCGGGAATTGCACGCCCGATAATGACACTCATCGCGTAGTTGATATACGCGACTTTCATCTCCTTTTCGATACTGATCGGTTCAACCCGGTGGGTGAGCGGGCCGGATGCCGGGGGCATATCCTGTTCAGATGTCAAGGTTTGTCACCTCCTTTGCATGGCGCATGATGAACTCTTTTCGTATGTCCACGTCTCTTCCCATCAGCGTCTTGAAGATCTCGTTTGCCTCCAGGGCATCCTCGATACTGACCTGTCGGAAGATCCGGTGCTCAGGACTCATGGTCGTATCCCAGAGTTGCTGTGCGTTCATTTCACCAAGACCCTTGTACCGCTGGACTGAGACACCCTTGTCACCCATTTCAGCAGAGAGTTTCTTCATGTCCTCTTCGGTAAACGCGTATTTTTCCTCTTTTCCTCTGGCAATACGGAACAGGGGTGGCTGGGCGATATACACGTACCCGGCTTCGATGATTTTGAGCATGTAGCGGTAGAAGAAGGTTAAAAGCAGCGTCCTGATATGTGCACCGTCGACATCGGCATCGGTCATGATCACGATGTGGTGGTACCGTGCCCGCTCGACATCGAACTTGTCGCCGACCCCGGTTCCGATGGCCGAGAGCAGTGTCTGGATTTCAGCGTTCTTTAAGATCTGGTGTTCCCCGGCCTTTTCGACATTGAGGATCTTACCCCTGAGCGGGAGAATTGCCTGGAACTTCCTGTCCCGGCCCTGTTTTGCGCTGCCGCCTGCCGAGTCCCCTTCCACGATATAGATCTCGCTCTTTGCCGGGTCGCGTTCCGAGCAGTCGGCAAGTTTGCCGGGAAGACCGGAACTCTCAAGCGTACTCTTGCGCCGTGCGAGTTCTCTCGCATTCCTTGCTGCCTCCCGGGCTTTTGCTGCCGAGAGGGATTTCTCGATAATGATGGCGAGCACTTTGGGATTCTCATCAAAATACTGGCTGAGCGCCGCATAGACCAGGGAATCCACGATGCCCCGGATATTGCTATTCCCAAGACGCATCTTGGTCTGGCCCTCAAACTGGGGATTTGCCATCTTGACGGAGATCACCGAGGTCAGACCTTCACGGACATCCTCGCCACGGAGCGTGATCGTCGCATTCTCTTTTATCAGGTTATTGCGCTTCGCGACCGTGTTGATGGCCCGGGTAATCGCGCTCCGGAACCCTTCAAGATGGGTACCACCCTCACGGGTATTGACACTGTTGACATAGGAATACGTCTTTTCGTCGTATCCTGTCGTGTACTGGAGAGCGATTTCGACCTCGACCTTGTTCTCGGGGTCTTTCTGGGTAATATCGATAGGGGTGGGGTGGAGACAGTCTGTCCCTTCGTTTAAGTATTTCACGAACTCCGAAAGCCCGCCTGTGCAGTATGATGCACGCGTGCCTGTCCGTTCATCGGCAATCCTAATCGTGAGACCGGCATTTAAGAAAGCCAGTTCACGGAGCCGGGTCGCAAGAACGTCGTAATCGAACGTGACCGTTTCAAAGATGGTCGCATCGGGCTTGAAGGTAACCTTTGTACCCGTGAGTTTCTGGTCGAATTCCGCAAAGAACCGTACACGGTCCTCCGCTTCGTTCGCGACTGGTTCTCCTGACCCGGACAGGCCCTGCTGGCCGGGGACAGTCCCGGTTCCCCGGGTAAATGCCGCCGGTTCGCCATACAACTGGTGGTACCGGAGGAGCGCCTCGTTGAGTGTCTCTTCCCGCTGTGAGATAGGGCCGAGGGGAATTCCCTTGGCAAAATGCATCTCGTAGATGTTGCCGTTCCGGTAAACACGGGCTGTAAGGTTCGCGGAAAGGGCGTTTACGACAGAGACGCCAACCCCGTGGAGACCGCCCGAGACCTGGTAGGTGGCCTTGTCGAATTTGCCGCCGGCATGGAGGACGGTAAGCACCACCTCAAGAGCACTCTTGTGGTTCTTTTCCATCGTATCGACCGGAATTCCCCGGCCATTATCATCAACCGACAGCGACCCGTCGCCATTGATAACAACCGAAATTAAGGTACAGAATCCGGCAAGTGCCTCATCTATGGAATTGTCCACGACTTCGTACACAAGGTGGTGGAGCCCCCGGGTATCGGTGCTCCCGATGTACATGGCAGGGCGCTCACGCACCGGTGTGAGTCCTTCAAGTATCGTGATGTGGGATGCATCGTAGGAATCAGTCAAAGGAAACCTCCGTCAAAAAAATCTTTAAAAAATTCTGTATAATGAGCACAATAATTATTGGTTTGACGAGACAAAAACCCTGCGGTTGGGAAAAAACCAGGGTTGTATATTTGAGGAGAAATCTTAACCAGCAATTTCGGCGTTTTTAAATACAACGGTACCCGCTTTTTGGAACACGGATCACAAAACAGAGAGCATCTGAGTCCCCGGTCTCAGCGATAACAATACCCGTCATATCGAGGATCTCCCGGATAAAAAAGAGGTTTGGACCGGATGTTTTTGAGGGAGCCCACATAAACACGGAGGCTTTCTGTTTTTTGGGAATGCCCGGGGCTGTTTTCTCTAGCATGATGCATAATCCGCTTCCGGTTTCCTCATAGGTGACCCGGACCGGTTCGGAAATCCCGCCATGCGTGTAAAGAAATTCTATCAGGTGGGTAAGCCCTTTTTCGAGCAGTGGATCGGACAGGATCTCCAGCTGTTCCATTCCTTGAGTGCGTGTGAGGGGAATTGGCGGGAGATGCGATATCGCATACAGCAGGATCTCGGAAAAGTTCTGCCAGATTGGCGTCTGGACACCCAGTTTCTGGTAGTTTTCGGCAAACTCGATATGGGTCTGGATATCGCCAGTCGTGTTCTGGAGTTTTTCTATTACCGCAATCTCCTCGGGATGCTTTGCGAGCTGCCGGAGCACATCAAGATAGGCCCGGACAATAAAGACCCGGCTTTTAATATCGGTATGAGTCATGGAGTTGATCAGGTTGAGTTTTTTCTGGGTGGCAACGAGTTCACGCTCGTACCGGAGCCGCTCACTGATATTACGGGCAACGATCACCCCATAACTATTGTTGTCAAACGTCACAAAACGAATTAAAAGTTCAGCCGGGATCATTTGTCCCCGGGATGTGCAGAGAACCGTTTCGACCTTTTCCTGCGTCCCGGTGGTGGCGGCACGGGTGAACACTTCCTGGAACTGCCCGCGTTTTTCAGGAGCAACAAGAACGAAGAGTTCCATGTTTTTCAGTTGGTCTGTTGTATATCCGAGTTGAACGTTACAGGCATGGTTTGCATCCACACAACGGTTCTCCGGGGTCCGCACCATAAGGATCATATCGTTGGTTCCATCGATGAGTGCCCGGAACCGTTCGAGTTCGGCGAGCCGCTCCCGCAGGAGTGGATAATAACTCTTGTGAAGCGAGGTCGCCCCCATACCGATGATCTGTTCCCTCAGCTGCTCGCGCTCATCCTGCAGGTCAGAGTGCTGATTCATAGAGCGCCTCGATTTCGCTTTTCTTTGGATTTCGGGGGTTGGTCGCCATGCAGACATCATGCATCGCCTGTTCTGCAAGTAACGGGATCGCCTCGTTTTTCACGCCCAGAGACCCAAGCGTCTGGCCGACACCAAGGGCCGTACGGAGCCGGTGGATTTCAGTACAGATCATCCCGTGCCGCTTCTCTTGCGGCACGGTGGAAACGGGACAACCCATCGCTTCACCGATTTTGTCGTACCGGTCCGGTGCCGAAGAATAATTGTACCTGATGACCGTTTCCAGCAGCAGGGCGTTGCACTCACCATGCGGGAGATCGAGATACCCGCCCAGGCTGTGCGCCATCGCATGAACGGCGCCGAGGCTCGCATTGGAGAAGGCAAGACCGGCATGCATGCTTGCAAGCATCATCTCCCCGCGAAGGGAAAGGTCCCGGGGGTGTTCCACGGAATTTTCAAGATTTATTTCGACAAGCCGGACTGATTCGAGAGCGTGGAGATCGGTCAGGGACGAACTTGCATTGGACACGTAGGCTTCAATCGCGTGGGTGAGCACGTCAAGACCCGTATAGGCCGTAAGTTTGGGAGGCAGGGTGAGCAGGGTTTCGGGATCGATGAGGGCGACATCGGGGACAAGGGTCTTTGAGATGATCGCGATCTTTACCTTCCGCTTCGTATCGTTGATAATGGCAAACTGCGAGACGTCAGCACTCGATCCGGCGGTGGTCGGAATGCAGATCAGGGGGGGTGGGGGCAGGATCACCATATCCACACCTTCAAACTCCGTGATGGGCCGTTTGTTTGAAGAGACAATACCGATACCCTTCGCACAGTCGATGACCGACCCACCGCCAAGCGCAACGAGAGCGGTACATCCGGCCTGCCGGAAGACCTCCGCGCCCTGCATGACATTTTCCGCCCGGGGATTTGGAAGTATCTCGGAGAATACCTCAAAACTGACGCCAGCATCAGTCAGGTCGGCACCGATCTCTTCGATCATACCGGTCTTTCTTATGCCATTATCCGTGACCAGCAGTACTTTTTTTGCTCCGAAGTTTTTTGCATACCGCCCGGCAAAATGCCGGGCTCCGGTACCTAAAAGCAACTCGGGTGCGACGAATTTTCGTAATTCAAACGATCTCATGGCACAAGCACAACGCTTAAAACGGCCTGCCTTAAATGGATTTGCCATCATAGCAGGACAAGATACTGAACATGTGGTTTGTGGTTATTTATAGATAAATAAGGTTCGCAGGAAATGACAACCACGCCGGTATGGGGGGAGGCCCGTTATACTACCCCAAAATTGGTAGGGGGACGCCCAGTCATTCGATTGGATACCCCCCTCACAAACCATACCGCAGCCGGCAACCGTGCAAAACGCTTTTTGTACGAGTGAAAAAAAGGCGATGAACAAATCCCTGCCCGGACAGGGCCTTATAAAAAGACGGGAACAGGGAGAAGACCGTTCGCACATTTTAGAATAACCGGATGGCGGAAAGCCAGATCGTTACCGGGATTACAATAATAAAGGCAATCGAGACACAGAGAAACACCGCATCCCCACGCCGGAGCGGCTTTTTCTTTACGAACAGGAAACTGTCCCTGCCGTATCCCCGGCAGAGCATACTCGTGTACACCCGTTCGCCCTGTTCGTAGGAGCGGATAAACATGGTGCCGATCAGGTAACCGATCTGGCGGAGGCGATAGCGGTAGGGGAGGTGGCGGTCGAATGCATCGAAACATTTCGTTTTCAGGGTCTCGTTCATCTTTCGGTACATGTAGCCGAAGACGAACAGGTAGCGGATCATCATGCCCAGCGCGAGGGCAAATTCCGCCGGGAGACCCATCCGCGCCGCCCCTTCCAGCATTTCGTGCATCTTGGTCGTTGAGGAGAGCAGGAGGATAAACGAGATGCACACGACAAACTTCACAAGAAGGATGAATGCAAACTCCACCGATTGCGCGTAGATGTTTATTCCAAGCGGCAGGGAATACAGGACATCGTACTCGGTATAATACTTGTTCTTTAAGAAGATCTGGAAAAAGATGATAATCCCCCAGAGCGGGACGATGGCACAGATACGCCGGAGATATATGACAAATGACAGCCGGGTGCAGCACCAGAGGATGAAAAAGAAGAGGAAAAAAAGTGCCCCCACGGTATAAATCATTGTTGAATAGGGGACTGCAACAAGGGCAATAATCGCGGCAAAACAGATCGCGATCTTTACCCGTGCATCGATCCGGTGGATGATGCTATCCTTATACGCGTCCCGTTCGACCTGGAAGAGTTCCTCGATCATAATTGCTTGCCAAATGCACGGAGCAGTGCCTGTTCCGCGTCTGCATAGGTATATGCCATCGAGATCTCAACTCCGTTTTCCTGGAGTGACCGTAACAGTCGGGGCAGTACCGGGACATCGAGACGGACGGCCTTGAGCATATCCGGCTGCAGGAAGATCTCATCAACTGTTCCTGACGCGACGATCCTGCCCTTGTCCATGACATAGATGAAATCGGCTACCTCCGGTACCAGCGCAACATCATGAGTGGAGAAGATCACGGTCATGCCGTATTTCGATGACAGGGAATTGATGAACGTGTTTAAGTCGGCAACCCCGCGGGGGTCAAGGCCGGCCGTGGGCTCATCGAGCACGAGCACCTCCGGTTCCATCGCGATCACCCCGGCGATGGCCACCCGTTTCTTCTCGCCTCCACTCAGGTGATGGGGTACCCGCCCGGCAAGGTGCTCGATACCGACAACCCGGAGTGCCTCATGAACCCTGTGGCTTATCGTCTCCTCGTCAAGACCCAGGTTGGTCGGGCCAAATGCGATGTCCTGCTCGACTGTCGGGGAGAAGATCTGGTCATCGGGATTCTGGAACACAAGACCCACAAATTTCCGGATTTCTTTCCGATTCTTTTTCGTGATAGGTTCTCCCCGTATCAGGACTGAACCGGAAGAGGGCTGAAAGATACCGTTGAAGTGCTTGAAAAGTGTGCTCTTCCCGGCACCGTTCGACCCGATCACCGCAATGCGGGCGTTTCTCGGGGCGATGAAATTAACATGATCCAGTGCTGTGACGTCACCGGGATAGACATAACAGAGATCGCGGGTTTCGATAAGGTGCATGAATATACGGGATATGCTGAAAAGAAATAAAGGTGTGTTGGTTTTTTATTTGGTTGGTTTTCCGGCTAGCTTGATCGCATATGCGAGACCGAGCACAACCCCAAATGCAATGAGGGTGCCCACTATGATAGCGATTATTCCACCGGTCGATCCCATCGCCTCACCCAGAGAGTAATCGGGCATCGGGGACTCATACGAGAATTTCCCGGTCAGGTCTTCATGGATCTCGGCACCTTCCGGCGTTCCCCCGGTAAGTGTTTTCTCACCCTGTACGATCAGGGCCGTGCTCTCGAGGCCATCCGGGTCACCAGATGCGAGGAAGACTGCAACTACCCCTATAAGGAGTGCGACAATAATCCCCCCAATCAAAAACGTCTTGTTGTCGATCATGCTGTTTTTACCCCTCCTTTAGTTGTTTTAACCCCGGTATCCACCAGATCCGGCCGTACACTCGTGATCAGGTAGATTGCTGCCACAGTGACGATACCTTCGATAACACCGATAGCCGCATGGTAAAGCCCCATCGCAATGAGCCCTTCCTTTAGCGGGAAAGTCCCGGCAAAGAACATCTCTACTGCGCACGCGCACGCCGGGATCAGGCAGGCAAGCCATGCTGCGACAAAACCGGAAACCGGCATGCTCTTTGTCGTCTTCATGAGTCCTTTGAACGAGTAGTACCCGACAAACCCGCCAATCACACCCATGTTGATGATGTTTGCACCCATTGTTGTGATCCCGCCGTCACCGAACAGGACAGCCTGCACAATCAGCACCATTGTCAGGATGAAGACCGCGGCAAACGGCGATCCGAGAATAATCGCGGCAAGCGCCCCGCCGACGAGGTGCCCGCTTGTGCCCATGGAAACGGGCAGGTTGAAGGACTGGAGGGCGAAGATCCCGGCCGCCAGGACTGCCACAAGAGGAAGTTTCTCCTCGCTCATTTCGTTCTTTGCCCAGCGAACTGCCAGCACTACAAATATCAGGGCGATAATCCAGTAGATTCCGCCCTGCCAGATTGGTATGAATGCATCAGGAATATGCATGAACTCACCACAAAGAAGTTATTACAATTATGTGGAATAGTAATACCACGTAGGTAAAATAGGTTGCGATTTGTTATCAGATTTGATGATTTTTTTTAAATGATACAAGAAAAGTATGCGGAATTTTTTGTTTGGTAATTATAGAATACAGGATTCCGGCAGAATACAATTCAGATCAGATGCATGAAAGTGCTCCGCCCGCACTTGCCGGATTGAAAAAATGGCCGGGCATTCAGGCAATAAAAAACACAAACATGACAAGCGCCGCGAGCAGCAGGAGAATGCTGTGCTTGAACCCGCACAGGATACTGTTCGAGCTGAACTGGCCAGCCATGATACCGGAGAACGCCCCAAGGATGATCCCGATCCGGAACATATCGGTCGTGTTACCAGCGATATCCATCGTGACGTTCTGTCCCTTGAAACTGGCAAGGAACGGTACGTTGAGCTGGTATGCCGTGTAGAGGTAGATCCCAAAGGAGAGGTAGATGATCATCACGTAGACGATAGTCGTGTTCTCCCGCTCGCTCTTGAGTTTGAGGTAATGCTCGAAATCGGTAATCGCGATCATGAAAATCTGGCGCAGGTTGGTGGTGATCTCGCTGGCCCGTACGAGCAGGGAAATTGCACGCTTGACCGAGACAAGACCGATTCGTTCTTCCATCCGGACAAGTGCAGAGTTCACATTGACCCCGGCGCTCATATCACGGGAAGCACTCGATAGTTCCGAACTGAGCAGCCCGAGTTTAGCGCCCGAAATCCTGTGGATGGCCTCCTGGATGGTGAGGCCGATATCCTTCATGTCCGAGAGTTCGCGCAAAAATTCGGGAAGATGCGACTCTACATTCCTTACGTACCAGCGCCTGCCCTCGTAGGCAACTGCAACGGGTGCCATAAACCCGATGATAAAGAGGCAGATGACCGACTCAAACACGTTATGCGGGAATAGGCTGTCAAATGTGCCCGATATCCAGAAAAGGGCAATGATACAGTCGATGAAGCCGCCCGCGATAATGCCGTAATCATAGGTCGTGATGTATGCCCGCAGGGGATGGCGGATCAGGTTATAAACCCGGTTCCGTTCTTTCTGCTCCCTGATGCGTTTATAGAACACTTCATCTTCGGCAGATGTACCGGAAGATGAAGATGCAGGTTTTTCGGGAATTGACGAACCAAAGTCATATTCGACGGTTTTCTTATGGGTGACCTCAAGGTTCTCGGGCGGGAGCATAATCGAGAGCAGCCAGATCATGATGATCGCACCGGCCGGTATGGCGATATACATCAGCGGGAGGATCCACTCCATAGAACTCTGGTTGGTCATGCCCTGCGCCACGATCATGATGATGAGTGCAATGGGCCCGGCGACAAAAGCGGAGACATACACCTCCGCCATGATCTCGATGGTTTTTAAAACCAGGTCGAGTTCCTGTTTCGCCCGTTCCCGGTAAAACTCGGTCTTTGCCGCGAGATATGAAGAGATGTCCCCGCCGCTGTCAAAGACGATCCCAAGGTCGTTTAAGAAATCCCGGAGGTTGGCTGATGGCGTGATGCGCTGGAGGTCACGCATCGCGGTGATCAGGTCATCGCCGAAGACTTCCACGTTTCGGACGATGACCCCGAACTCTTTTGAAACTTCGCCAAACATATCCTGTTCTTCGTAGACCTTGTGGATGATCTCAAACGGCGGCATGGTGGTGGACAGGGCCTGCATAAACGAGATCGCATACGGCAGGTCCAGTTCGATCTTGCTCTTCCGTCCCTGCGCAACGATCGCCGGGTAATAGATCTGGGCAACGTAAATCCCCGGGACCAGGATACAAAAAAGCAGGAGCCAGAGGAAGATATTTTCCGAGCTGATAAGACCCATCTCCAGGGTAAAACCGGAAAATGTGAAAAATGCGGCGAGTGCGATGAACACCAGGAGCGATGCGGCGAGGTTGAGGTGGATGGTGTGGAGATACCGCCCGACGGTTACCGGCATATGTGCAGACCGGAGGGTCTTTCTGAGATCCGCACCGAATGCAACCATCTCGGACCGGGTGAGCCGTTCCTCGATCCCGGTGAGTGAGCTGATGTGCAGGTCCATGTCAGTCACTCATATTGTGAATGGCGTTAGCGAGATCCCGGATATCCGGCGGTTTGACCTCCAGCGCCCAGGTAAAAAACTCCGCCCGTTTCTGTAACTGGCGCTGGACCTCTTCTGCCGACCATCCCCGGTGGGTTGCGATATCCCGAAGAACACGCGAGTCTGTAGTTACCCTGCGGAAGGTGTCGCTTTCCATATCCCATTCATAGATGGGTGTCGAATGGATCTCCCCGTTTTTATCAACTTCAATCTCGTGAATGGACACGCAGCGCCGGATACGGGTGTTCCCAAACGAGTACAGCGACTGGATGACAAACAGGTCAAGCGCGGAGAACATGACGGGTGAGACGTTAATTGGATCATGCGTCAGCCGGTTCACCGCTTCCTGGACGCTCCCGGCATGGATGGTCGAGAGAGTGGCATGCCCGGTGTTCATTGCCTGGAAGAGCGTCTGGGCCTCGTGTCCCCTTACCTCCCCGACGATGATGTACTCCGGACGCTGCCGCATGCAGGCTTTCAAAAGCGAGAAGAGATCGATATCATCTCCCTTGACGCCGGAAGCCGTGAGCTCCCGGGTCTGGGTGGGAAGCCAGTTCTTGTGCGGCAGCTGGATCTCGCGGGTATCCTCCAGGGAAACGATCTTTGCATTCTGGGGAATGAACAAAGAAACCGCGTTCATGGTTGAGGTCTTGCCGCTTGCCGTACCTCCTGCGATGATCAGGCTTTTGTGATGCTCGATGGCCAGCCAGAGGAACGCGAGGATCTCTGAATCGTAGGTCTTGAGGCTGATGAGATCGAGTGGAGTCATGGGCTCCTCCCGGAATTTTCGGATCGTAAAGGAACTACCTTTCGTGGAGACGACATCGCTGTAGGTGATCTGGATACGGGCACCGTCCGGCAGGGTGGCATCAACCATGGGGTTCGAGAGCGAGACCTGCTTGTTTGCTTTCTGGGCAATTTTTAAGACAAACTGGTTGAGTTCTCCCTCCGAGAATATAACGTTCGTTGGAAGGCTCCCGTAAACCCGGTGGAAGATGAAGACCGGCAGGTCCTTTCCGTTACAGCTCATATCCTCGATCGCGGGATCTTTCATCAGGACATCAAGGGGGCCATACCCCGTGAGATCGCGTTTGAGGTAGTAATACAGGACTGCCAGGCGTTCCTTTGAGAGCCCCGGATCAAACTGGAAGAAGATCGGGTAAATGACCGGTGTGTTGATGTGCTTTTCTACGTTGTTTTCGGTATCATCGTAGATGATCACGTCCCGGAGGTACGTGTAGGTCTCACGGAGGATGGTTTTTTCCCGGGCGGAAAGCGGGGGTTCAATGATGGTGTAGGTGAACCCGGCATTTCCTACCCGCAGGATCTTTACTGATGAAAACGGCGGGGTTACCTCATACCGGGCGAGAAGACCGTGCTCGGGTTTACCCGTGTTGCAGGGTCCGGGGTCATCCGGTACATCCGGTTCAACACCGGGTTTCTCTGAATGGGTTGTATGTGGTTTCTTTTCTGGTGCAGGAGGTGTTGGGTCCTGTTCTTTAGTCCTCGCTCGCGGGAAAAAACGTACCCGGGCAGCGGCCACTGCCGGCACCAGTGCGGCAAGCGAGAGAACGGACAGCACAGCGAGTAAAAAGACCGGCATCTCTACAAAAAGGACAACCACACCGGTCCCGATGGCAAGTCCCGTCACCCCGGTAAAAAGGAGAAGACTCATGCGGGTCGGCTGGGACAGTGCTTTTAGGACCTGGCGATACGGCACCATGATTTTTTCAGAAAACCTGGATATCGTCTTTTTGCCGGTAACCTCTCTTGTAATTCCGTGTTCTTTTGGGAGGGGATCACTACCTGGAGGGAATACACGGGAGAAAAATGAAAAGCGGCTGCTCTGAAACAGAACAAGTACGCCGATAATACCCCAGATAAGTATCAGTGCCATGACCCTCTGTATATTACGGGATGTGTGCCGGTACCGGTACACCGCATCTCCCGATAGAAAACGATCCCCTTGGCTTATCTTCTACTACCTATTGAGCACAGCCAATAAAATAATATTCCATTTAACCTTGACTATTTGTTTATATTTTCTAATTTACCTGACCGGCCATTTGAATGAGGTATGGTTTTATCACATACCTCTAAAATTATTGGACTTTTGATGATGCCTGGTGCCGCTCTTTTCCCAACCATGTTTCACTCTCATACGCCGCAGCGACCAGTTTTTTCGTGTAGGGATCTTTTGGGGTCTCGAGGACGTCCCGTGTCGTCCCCTGCTCGACAATGGCTCCTTTGTGCATCACCGACACGGTATCGCTCATCTGTCCAATGACCTGGAGATCGTGGGAGATGAACAGGAGCGTGAGATTTGTCTTTTTCTGTACTGATTTTATCAGGCTGAGTACCTGGGCCTGAACGGAAAGATCGAGCGCGGCCGTGGGCTCGTCTGCGACAATAAACTCTGGATCAAGTGCGAGGACCCGGGCAAGCGCCACACGCTGTTTTTGTCCGCCCGAGATCTCGAAAGGATACCGGCCGACAAGGTCCGGCTGGAGTCCGACCAAGTCGAAGAGTTCAAGGATACGATCTTCTTGTTCATGCGGCTTCTTTATAAGATTCCATATTTTCATCGGCTCTGCGATGCACTCCCGCACAGTCATCCTCGGGTCAAGCGAGGTATCCGGGTCCTGGAAAACGATCTGCATCCGGGGCCGGATCTGCCGCAGTGCTGACCGGGACAACGCGCCCAGGTCCATGCCATCGAACATGACCGTTCCGCTTGTTGGTACGGTGAGCCATAAAGCGATCCGGCCAAGCGTGGTCTTCCCGCTCCCGCTCTCCCCGACAAGCCCGAGCGATTTTCCCTTTTTTACCCGTAGGGAAACATTGTTTACTGCGATAGTATTTTGCCGGCGAAAGAACCCTTTTGTGTAGATTTTTGTGACCGCGTCAAGTTCAATCATAGCGGAAGCACCGGACCTGCCTGCCTTTTGCATCGATAAGCGCCGGGTGCTCCCTTCTGCACCGGTCCATCGATGCCGGGCACCGCGTACAGAACCTGCACCCCCCGGGCAGGTGCGCCGGCGATGGACTTACACCGGGGATAGGGTGTAGTCCCGCGGAAGGAAGCGAAGCAAGCAGCCCCTGAGTATACGGGTGCATGGGCAGGGAAAGGAGATCGTGAGTCTGCCCGATCTCTACGATCTCCCCAGCGTACATCACGGCAGTCCGCGTACAGAGAAAATGTGCGGTCCCCATGTCGTGCGTGATAAGGAACAGCGTCCGGTTGCCGTCGATCTGCTTTTTTATCAGCTGGAGGATCTGTGATTTGACCTGTGCATCCAGTCCCGATGTCGGCTCGTCAGCAATAATGAGTCCCGGGTTGCAGATGAGTGCAAGTGCGATCAGGATCCGTTCACGCATGCCTCCTGAGAACTCATGGGGATATTGTTCTCGAGCCCGTTCTGGTTCATCAAATCCTAATGCTGACAGGAGCCGGACCGCTTCCTGCCGGGCTTCGGGTGCCGGGAGGAGATGGTGGATAAGGAGCGGCTCTGCAATCTGGTCTCCTACTGTCATAACCGGGTTGAGGGCGTTTGCTGAATTCTGGGAGATCATGGCGATCTCTTTTCCCCGGATCCGCTGCAGGGTACTGTCTGGTGCAGACAACAGGTCCTGATCCCCGTACCGGATCGTCCCGGTGATCCTGGCATTTGTCGGCAGGAGTCCCATGATCGCCATGCCTGTGACCGTCTTCCCGCACCCGGATTCCCCGATGAGGCTGATGGTGTCTCCCTCGTTTATCGCCAGGTCCACCGTGTCGACAGCCCTGACCGTTTCAGATCGCGTGGAGAATGCCACGTACAGGCCGTCAATGCGGATTAGCTCCATTCGAAAAACCCCCCGGTATGCCCGTTTACTGACCGCTGGTAAAATGGACCGATCATATCCGGTTCACCCCGACACGGGGATTGAACTTTTCCTCGAAACTGTACCCGATCATCGCAAGGGCAAGGGAGATGCCGATGACGGCAATGCCCGGCGGCAGGATCCACCACCAGAGGCCAAGGGCAACCCCTCCCTCTGAGTACGCATTCTGGATCATCGTCCCCCAGTCCACGGTCGATGTGTCCCACATGCCAAGAAAACTCAGTCCCACACCCATGACTAGCAGGTGCTGGGATGAGGAAACGAACCTGACCATGACAAGGGGCATCACGTTTGGCAGGATATGCCGGTACATGATGTGGAAGTCAGAGGCGCCGATCGCTTTTGCCCCCTCTACGTATTCCATGCGGGCAATCGAAAGTACCTGGGAGCGTATAATCCGGATACCAAAGATACTGCTCAGTACTCCCATCAGGATGCTCACCGTGAGGATACCGGGTGAAAAAAACGTGGTAAGCACGATCAGCAGGACAAACGTCGGAAGGGGTATGACCACATCGATGATCCGGGAGGCAATCTCGTCAACAATCCCCCCGTAGTAACCAAGGATGATCCCGAACATTGTGCTGATCAGGACCGAGAGACCTGCAGAAAAAAACCCGAACAGGAGGGTGATACGGGCCCCCCAGATCAGTTGGGAGAAGATATCCTGGCCCACGTTGTTTGTCCCGAACAGGTGCACCGGGTCCGGGGACTGGAGCGGCCGGCCTGTGATCGCATCGGGGCCCATGGGAGCGATCAGCGGGGCGGCACATGCGATCCCGATATAGATGCACAGGACGACAATACTCCCCCACAGGAGGATTTTCCTACTCATCACGACCCATCCTGATCCGTGGATCAATCATTGAGGAAAGGATGTCTGCAAGGAGCATTGCCCCGATTGTAAAGAGCGAATCGAGAAGGAAAATACCTTCAAGCAGCGGCAGGTCACGCATCCTGAGCGCTTCTGTGGTCATATAGCCGATCCCCGGCCACGAAAATATTGTCTCGACAAAGACATTGCCCGTGATGATTGCAGCGCACTCGAACGTTGTGATCGTGACCATGGGGAGCAGCGCATTTTTTAATGCATGGCGCCAGAGAATCCCGCGTTCGTCAAGCCCTTTTGCCCGGGCAGTAGTGATGTAGTCTTCCCCGATGACCGTTATCATCGAGTTACGCATCACGTAGTAATTCCCGGTAGCAATAAAAAATGTCATCAGCGCTATGGGGAGGATCGCATGGTGGAGAACATCCATGAAGCTGATACCGGTGGAAAGGACACTGATGCTTGCGTATCCCCCCAGGGGGAACCACTGGAGGTAAAAGGCGAAGATCATTACGGCCATGATCGCCCACCAGAATTCGGGAATCGCCCGGATGATGATCATGATGTTGAAGATCGCGAGATCTTTTTTCCCGCCAGATCTCCACCCGGACCATGCCCCGATAACCGTGCCAAGTAAGATCCCAAGGATTGTTGCCGGGACAAGGAGGACGAGTGACCAGCCGAGTTTGTCCATGATCATGGAAAAGACCGGCTGGCCGTATGCATAGGAATACCCCCAGTGCCCGTGGAGGATATTGATAATATACAGGATATATTGTTCGTGAAGGGGCAGGTTGAGCCCGAACTCAAGGTAGAATTGTTCGACAGCCTCCTTTGGGACTTTATTTGCAAGCCAGAGCAGGTAATTTGTTATATAATCTCCCGGCATGAGGTGCAGGAGAAAAAAGGTAAGGGTGACACAAACAAGAAAGGATAATGCGCAATAACAGAGCCGCCGGGCGAGATACTGGCCGCTGATCATGTGCCATTCACCAGAATATCCGTACCGTTGGCGGTACTCTCCAGCCCCTTCGGTGCCTCATAGCAAAAAGACGAACCGGTACGGGCACCTTTTGTAGGGCGGTCATGTGATACGGGGAAAAAACAGGGGCCTCTTGTCATACACGGTCGTGAACTAAGATGAGGCCTGGACGGGGGTCAGATTCTCAAGCACACGGGGATCCAGAATGCTGTAGTACCCAATCCCCATATCCCATCCGGTGAACCGGTCATTACGGTATGCAACAAGGGTGTCAGTCGTACATACCGGGACGGTGGGGATGTCTGCTGCAAGAAGATCCTGCATCCGGTACGCGAGTTGTTTAATTTCGGCCTGGTTGGTGGTATTCTTCATCCGGCTGACAAGGCTGTTGTACTCGGGATTGTTGTAATTGTAGTAATTACTTTCCTGCGTGGGTGTAACAGCGAAATTGATAAGTGCATTTGCATCGTCATGGAGTTGCACCGGGAAGGAATCAATAAAAACCGGGTTCGCATTCACTGCCGAGCGGTACCGGGTCTTGTCCTCATACGCTACGGTACTGAACGTTATCCCCAGTTTGTTCCAGTCATTTTTCAGCACGGTAATTATTTTCTGGGTGTTTCCCGCGCCAAGATTGACTCCCGAGGCTTGTTTGCCGCTGCCACCCTCTCCACCGGTTGGGACTGTAATTACGATGGGCTGGCCGTCCGGTCCAACAAGAGCGCCCGCAGAATTTTTCACAAAGCCGGCTGCCGTAAGCATTTCCTCAGCTTTTGTCATGTTGTACTCGTACATCCCCACGTCAGCCGGGTTGACATAATCCCCAGAAAGACCGGGGATCAGGAAGGTGGTATTCGTGGGACTGCCGGTGCCGATGAGCAAACTGATGGTATCCCTGTCGATGGCATGGCTCATTGCTCGCCGGAATCCGGAGTTATTCGCGGGGTACTGGTTCAGGTTGAATGCTATCTCGTATGAACCTGCATCGCGGATTGCATAGACACTGATATTTTTCTCTTGTGCCAGGCTTTGTGCAACCGCCGGGCTGATACCGGAGACTACATCGATCTCTCCGTTTTTTAGGGCCAGCACCTGGCTGTCCGGGTTGGTGATCAATTTCAACACGACACCGCTCACTTTTGGGGTGTTGCCGTAGTACGCATCGTTTCTCTTCAGCTGGGCATAGCCGGGCTCCGCTTTTACAAAAACAAACGGGCCGGTCCCCACGAACTGTGTATCCTTGTAGTGCTGCGGATCGGTGATGGTTTCCCAGATATGGCGGGGAGACATGGTGATCCCCGGCGTGTGCGAGATCTGGTCGAGGAATCCGGAATAGGATGTTTTCAGCGTGAATACCGCCGTGTGATCGTCCGGGCAGGCAACCGACTCAACATCGCTGAGCACAAACCCGAGCGTGAGATTGTGGGATTTCATGTAATCGTTGGTGAATTTTACATCCGAACACGTGAAGGGGACCCCATCGTTCCAGGTTGCATTTTCCACTAAGTGGAATGTCCAGACCTTCGCGTCGTCCGAGGCATTCCAGCTCCGGGCAAGGGCCGGGTTAAATTTCCCGTTCCGGTCCTTGATGACCAGCCCTTCGTAGACCGTGGGCACGCCGGTATTCTTCTGCATGTTGCTCGTATACGTGATAGATGACGGCGAGTCAACCGGGATAATGACATCGGTGGGTAAGACTGTTGTCAGGTTTCCTGCTCCTGTGGCAGATGACGCTTCACTTACACACCCGGACATTGCACAGAATGCCAGGATGGTACCTGTACACAGGATAAACAAAATACCGGGACAGCGATTTTTTTTCGGCTCGGAACGGCTCATTTCTAAAAACCTCGGACATTTGGAGATTATGGAATCGTAGTGATCAATCACATCCGGAGTTATTTAACTATTTTTCTTTAATCTTTGCTTTGAGTATACTGATATAATTTTACATTGTGGGTTTATCTTGTCCGGTTTCCGGCAGAGCCGGGGCTTCTTCAGAACATTTCAAGAGTATATGTTTTTAGATTAACATATCTAAAAAATAAACACTTTTAACAAAACTTATATGGTCCTGCGTACTATTTTAAAAAGATCAATATGGGTTCAGCACACGATACCATGCAGCTTTTTGCAAAAAGAGAGGTCCGTTCACATTTCAGGGGGAGTGACGGATGGGAATGCCGGCAGGTTTCCTCGCCACGTCCTGGTGATATGACTTGTATCCTTTCCCGGGAAGTCCGGGGGAAAAAAGAGCAGGTTGCCCTTGTGGTTTCCTACGATGAAGAACCGTCCACGCTGTCGCTTGAGGCAGTGGCGGCGACAATAAACAAAAAGACTTTCAAAGGAAAGTACCTTCTTGTCCCGCAGGCAGCAGACATTTCGGCGGTTCCAAAGGAGATTAAAATCATCCCCATGAGCTCGTTCGGGTTTGTTGACGGGAACCTGATCTGGCTCACCAAAAAGAAGAACGCGAGGCACTATCCCCGGGAGGAAGCGCCGGCAAAATCAGGAGCTGCCATCCCGGCCCCGGCGCAACACGCGGCGTAACAAGAGAAGTGTCAAAAAAGGGTATTCCGGGTAACCTCCTCCCTTTGGTCTTCTTTTCTCATCTTATGATTAACGTGTAGTTATTTCAGGCGGAATTAATATTTTTTGGTTAACAAATGATCATTGTTAAATATAATTTTTTACAATTGGTAATCTGGCATGGTGGTTTTGTCCTTGTGAGTTGATCCATCACTGTGCAACAATTTTCTGTACCAGAGGAAAGAACATGCATTATCTGAAGAGACGAACAAGAAAAAATGGCGAAGATGGAGTCTCACCGGTCGTTGGCGTGATGCTGATGCTGGTTGTGATGATTATCATTGCAGCAGTGGTCAGCGGATTTGCCGGCAGCCTGGTGAGCGGTAAAGAAAAATCTCCGTCAATTTCGATGGATGTAACGATCAAGAACGCGGGATCTTTTTCCAACAGTTACTTTGAGGCAAAAGTACTGTCCTTATCCGAACCAATCCCAACGAGCAACCTGAAACTGGTTACTACGTGGGCAAAGGATGGGACTACTCATGTTACGTCAGTTGTGCCTGGAGATTCAGTATGCAACTGGTCAATTAAACTTCAGAATGCCGACCGATTGTTAAAAGGATCTCCTTGGGGTTACGGCCCGGGGGTTAATTCAATGAATTCGGGGATTCCCAGTGAGCTCGATCAGGAGTTTGGCAACTACACGCTGTATGGCGGAACGCTCATGTACGCTCTTCCAGAAGGGCAGCAAGGTGGATATATTGACGCAGGATCCAAGGGTTCACAGGGTTATGGAATTGAAACAAGTTTCACTTACACTAATATGACCTTTGCAGCTCAATCTCAAACTGATGGCATGCAGACTGTTCTCGGTGAAGGCTGGCAAGCCCTCCGTACCGGGGATATCGTGAATGTTAAACTAGTCCACACTCCGAGTGGCAGTACCATTTTCAATAAAAATGTGGTGGTGAGCTGAAATGAGGAACGGTGCAAGATCCAATGATGCAGTATCTCCGGTTGTCGGCGTAATGCTCATGCTTGTCGTGACGATTATCATCGCGGCAGTCGTCAGCGCCTTTGCCGGTGGCCTTGGGAGTTCACAAAAAACGACAGCCCAGGCAACTATTTCTGGAACATACAGCCAGTCAAACGGTATGACTATCAGCCATACCGGTGGTGATTCAGTTGCCCTTTCAT
>Ga0209099_1001551_pt1 | contig 22581 bp, 16 predicted proteins | sample AD_JPNHW2_MetaG_FD_184430 | JGI IMG/M metagenome (GOLD analysis project Ga0209099, IMG submission 184430) | Active sludge microbial communities of municipal wastewater-treating anaerobic digesters from Japan - AD_JPNHW2_MetaG (SPAdes) (version 2) | ecosystem: Engineered > Bioreactor > Anaerobic... | reverse complement strand
TGCTCGCACCACAACCCCCTCATCAAGCAGGTGTACGAGGAGTTCCTCGGCGAGCCCTGCGGCCACAAGTCGCACGAGCTCCTGCACACGCACTACGAGCCCAAGGAAGTCTACAACAAGTAGTCTTTCCGGCTGACGTGAAGCGCGCCCCCTCCGGCCTCGGCCGGAGGGGGCTTTTTCATGCGCAGTGGCCCTCGGGATGGCGATGCCGGCCCCGCGGGGGCCTGCGTACCCAGCCGGGTCTTCAGGTCCTCTCGGGCAGAGCCCGGGCCGCGGACTGGGCCGCTTGCGACGGCCCCGCCGGCCCAGCGAGCCTGCCCTGCGGCGCGGCTGCTGCGCCCGAGTCCTGCCCTGTCCTGAAGTAGCCGATCGCGGAGAAGAGCTGCATGGCCTGGCCGGAGAGCTCCTCGGACATCGAGGCCAGCTCCTCGGAGGCGCTTGCGTTCTGCTGCACGATGCCGTCGAGCTGGGTCATGGCAGCGCCGATCTGGTCCACGCCCTGGCTCTGCTCCGCGCTCGAGGCGCTGATCTCCTGGATGAGCGAGGCCGTGCGCTGGATGGCGGGCACGATGCTGGCGATGACCTTGCCGGCGCGTTCGGCCACCTGGATGCTCCCCTTCGAGAGCTCGGAGATCTCCTTGGCCGCGGTCTGCGAGCGCTCCGCCAGCTTCCGTACCTCGCTCGCGACGACGGCGAAGCCCTTGCCGGCCTCGCCGGCGCGGGCGGCCTCGATGGCGGCGTTGAGGGCGAGGAGGTTGGTCTGGCGCGCGATCTCCTCGATGATGCCGATCTTGCCCGCGATGGCCTTCATTGCAGCGACGGTTTCCGTCACCGACCTGCCTCCGTCTTCCGCCTCGGAGGAGGTCTTGCGCGCAATGGAATCGGTCTCGCGCGAGTTGTCCGCGTTCTGCCTGATGGTCGCGGCCATCTCCTCGACCGAGGAGCTGATCTCCTCGGCGGAGGCGGCCTGTTGCGAGGCGCCGGCCGAGAGTTGCTGCGCCGTGGACGAGATCTCGGTAGCGCCGGAGTTGACCTGGCTCGAGGTGGTCCTGATCGACGCGACTATCGATGCGAGGTTGGCGGCCATGTCCGAGATGCTCCGCGCGAGGTCGCCCGCCTCGTCCTTCCTCCGGATGTGCTTCGGATCGATGGTCGCGGCGAGGTTGCCCGAGGCTATCTCCCGCGTGAGCCCGATGGCCGCGGCGAGGGGCTTCGTTATACCGCGGGTGAGGACGATGGACAGGGCGACGACGATGGCCAGGGCCAGGGCCGATACCCCGATGAGGACCATGAAGGCGGCCTGGAAGTAGCTCTTCGAGCTCTCGCTGAGCCTGGCGGAGTTGGCAAGGACAAGTTCCTCGAGGGCGTTGATCCTGTCGCGCACGGCGCCATAAAGGGTCGCTGTCTTGCCGAGGGATAGCTCGAGGGCGGCCGCCCTGTCCTTGGGACTTGACGAGCGGGCCAGCCTGAACGCCTCGTTCGAGGATGCGGTCCAGTCCTTGAGGGCTGCAAGGTACTCGTCGAAGAGCTTCTTTTCCTCGGCGGTCTGCGCGAGAGTGGCATATTTCGCCATGCGATCCACGGACTGGCCGTAGTTCTCGTCATAGGCCTTGACGAGATCCGCCGCCCTGGGCGAAGCCGGATCGACGAGGAGCATGGTCCGTTCGGCTTCGAGGAGCTGGTAGAGGTCGCGGTCGGCCTGGTCGAGGCTGTCTATCGCGGGCAGCATCTTGGTGTAGATCCCGTCGAGGTTCTTCATGATGGCGGACATCGCGAGGCCGCTATAGGCCGCGAGGATGACGAGAAGCAGGACGACGGCCGCGAAACCGAGAGTCAGACGGTTGCCGATCTTCATCGCTTTTCCCCCTGAACATGCGCTATATCCAGCCTAGTGCATGTCGGCGGCCCTGGCACGTTTTCCGCACGCACTTTTTCCCGCCTGGTCTCCCGTCCCGGTCGTCGCGCCCTAGGCCTCCGAGAGGGGGATGGAGAGCTTCGCCTTTTTCCCGATGAGGCGCAGCATTGCCTCCTCACCGGGCGACACGAGGGAGATGACGAGGCCGTCCTGGCCAGCCCGCCCCGTCCTGCCTGCGCGATGCACGTAATCGAGGGGGGAGCGGGGGAGCTCGTAGTTGATCACGCAGGGGAGGCCCGTGATGTCGAGGCCCCGCGAGGCGAGGTCGCTCGCCACGAGGACCTTCGTCTTTCCTTCCCGGAAATCCGACAGGTTCCCTGCCCGGGCGGCCTGGGAAAGGTCGCCATGGAGGGCCGCCGCCGCTATGCCGTTGTTGTTGAGCTTGCGCGCCACGTTGTCCGCCCTCCTTGTCGAGGAGGCGAAGACGAGGACCCTGTCCCACTTCCCTTCCGCGATGAGGCTGCGGAGGAGGGGACCCTTGGCCTCGGGAGCCACCGACAGGGCTTTGTGGACAATGACTCCGCTTTCCGGCGGGCTCTCCCTGCCGAGACGCACCGGATCGTGCAGCACGGGCCCGAGCACCCGCTCCGCCTCGGGCCCGAAGGTGGCTGAAAAAAGGAGGCTTTGCCGCGATGCGGGGAGGAGGGCGAGGATGGCGCCAAGCTCCTCGGCGAAGCCCTCTGCCAGCATCCGGTCTGCCTCGTCGATGACGAGCCAGCGGACACGCCCAAGCCTGGCGGCATTGTGTCGCTCGAGGTCGAGGAGGCGGCCCGGGGTGGCGACGAGGACCTCGGCGCCTCCTCGGAGGGCAAGCATCTGCGGGTTGATCGACACGCCGCCATGGGCGACGCGGATGCGCGGCCGCCTAGGCAGGCCGGGGCCATCGCTCGCGGCGTCGCATGCCGCCCCTATGGCGTCGAAGACACGCCCTACCTGCACTGCCAGTTCACGCGTCGGCACGAGGACGAGGGCCTCTATGTTTCCCGATAGAGGAGGCTTCGTCCTGGACCTCGCCTCCGGCTTGGCCTCGGGCCATGCCTGCCTGCCTGCCGGCCTCTCCTTCGCGGCCGCGGCCAGGCGATCCAGGATGGGCGCCGCGAAGGCTATGGTTTTCCCCGAGCCGGTCGGAGAGAGGACGAGGAGGTCCCTTCCTCCGAAGGCCGGAGGTATGGCGAGTGCCTGGACGGGCATCGGCTCGACGATGCCGAGGGCTGCGAGGGCTGCCGAGAGAGGGCGTGAAAGGCCGAGATCCTGGAATGTCATGGTTTACTCTAGCCCGTATGGGACTGAAGGCCTATGGGCAGGGAAGAGACGGGAGGGCATTACTTTACAGTCAGGGCGTCTGGCGATAGTATCCTCGCATGGCCAAGATACTCATTGTCGACGACGACCCCTCCATCCGTCTCCTCATGGCGGAGATCCTCAAGCGGAAAGGCCATTCCGCCTTCTGCGCCGCCGACGCGGAAGCCGCCGTCTACCTCGCGAATACCGAGCACCCGCCCGTCGCCATCGTCGATCTCGTGATGCCGGGTACGGGCGGCATGACCCTCATCATGGACAGCCTCAGGAAGATTCCGGGTCTGGCCGTCATAGCCATGTCGGGCCGCATTCCCATGAACACGGACTCCTTCTCGACCTTCTCCGAGAACTTCGGCGTGACCTGTTTCCTAGGGAAGCCCTTCACGGTCGACCAGGTGCTGGAAGCCGTCGACCGCGCCCTTGCCTCGCTCGCGCCTGTCCCGGTCTGAAACCCGCCCTCAAGCTACCGCTCGCCTAGATCGCCTCTTCCTTCGCTGCCGCCCTGGGCTCGCTCCGTTCTCGCTCGATGCGTTCGAGGTCCATGCGCTTGAGCTTGGTCCGGAAGTTGGCCGTGTCGTCCGATACGATCTTCGCGAGGTAGTCCATCTGCCGCTGGATGGCCTCCCGGTAGAGATCGCGGTCGACATTGTAGCGCCTGGCGAAATGGATTCTTGCGAGGCCTGCGGTACAGGCCAGGGTCGAGTCGAGACGGATTTTCGTACTCTCATAAAAGCCCAGGGTCTTCTGGAGGATGTCGTAGGCGCTGCTGTAGCCCTCGATGCCCGCCTCGCGGAATTCGAAGTACAGGAAGAGGAGCTTCTCGAGGTAGATCCTGTCGCCCATCTGGCCAAGGATGTCGGCGGCGGCGAGAATGGCCGCCCTCTCCTCTTCTGCCTTGTCCGAGAACACGAGGTCCTTCCAGGGCCGCGCCAGATCGGTGCCGAGGATGATGCGGCCTATTGAGTCGGCGCGGTTGTCTTCGAGATGGAAGGTCGAGGCGTTCCTGGCTACGAAGGCGGAGGAACGTCCGACATGGGTCCTCGTATACTTCGCGCCTGTACCGCCCGAGTCTCCGGACTCGAGGATATAGCCCGCGTCGTGGAGAAGCGAGGCGATCAGGAGGTCTGCGGCTTCCTCGGGCGAGGCCTTGCCGCCCTCGATCAACCAGCCGTCGAGGAGGCGGGCGCTCGCCGCAAAAACGTCGAGCACATGGCTGAAGTCATGGTATTCGGTGGTGCAGGGGCCGTAGCCCGGGAAACGGCCGTTATAGAGATGACGGGCCAGGTTGAAGGCATCGGCGACAAGGGAAAAACTGCGGGCGGGGAAAAAGAGGCAGAAAAGGTGCCTGACCTGGGCCAGTACCCGGACAGGGTTCCCGTTGTCATGGATCGAGGCGAGCTGGATGTCCCCTTTTTTCGACGTCATGCGCAGATTTTGCAGCATTTCGTTTTACCTCTCGGGCTCGCCGATTGGCGCGAGTACCCTCATCGATAACTATATCCCCTTCTGCCGGCCAAAAACGAATCAGTCTTCGGGATTTCGCCGTAGGTCCTTGGTCTCCGAACGGAGGCGTTTTGCCGAAAGCCGCCGTTCGCGAGCGCCCGCCCCTGGCTTCGTAGGTATCCTCCGCTTCGGTATGGCTGCCGCTCCCGCGACGATGGCTACGAGCCTGTCTATGGCTGCCTCGCGGTTCCTCGGCTGATCCCTCTCCTCGCTCGCCTGGACCATGAGTTCTCCATCCTTTGTCAGACGACCGGCAAGCAGCGTAAGGGCCCGCGCGTATTCGGCCTGCGAGAGGCCTCGCACCGCCTCGAGCCTGAGCCGTGCTATCGCCTTCGAGTTCACCTTGTTGACGTTCTGCCCGCCTGGCCCGCCCGATCGGGCAAAATCGAGCTCGCAGGCCATCTCGATCGAGGCGCGGAGGAGCTGCCTATCCACGGCGTCTCTCCCCCGCCTTGGTCCGCGCCGGGGCCGGCACGAACGGTGCCGGAACGACGATCTCGAGCTCTGTCCCCGACAGGAAGCCGAGGGCCTCGGCCGCTTCGGTGCCGCGGAGCTCGGCGCCCCTGAGTCGGATCCTGTCTCCCCTGTGCAGGCTGAAGAAGCCGGCCGTCTGAGCGACGGGATCATCCTTGCGCGCCGAAACCGCGAAGCGGCCCGCGTCATTACAGAGGAGGTAGCGCAGCCTGCCGGCCTTGTTGAGCATGGGCTCCGAGACGACGAGGGCCGTCTCATCCTCCGGGGCGAGGCGCCGGGCTGCGGCGCCCCCCGGCGCAGCGGCCGTCTCGGTCGCGGTTGCGGCCGGCGGCCGGCCCGGGGCGAAGGCAACCCAGGTCATCTTGACGGATTGGCGGTCGAGGCCCGCGGCGGCGGCGAGGGAGGCCACCGGCTCGGGGGGCTCCCAGGCTGCCTCGGAATGGCAGGTATGCGAAGGGCCCGCCGCAAGGGCGGGGCAGGGTCCCTGCCTGAGGCAGGGGCCGAGGACTCGGCGACCGCGGTCGGCGAGGGCGTCGCGCAGCGCGAGGAGGTCGCGGCTCGTGCGGAGGAGGCTCGGCTCCACGACGAGGAAGAGGCCGCCAGGTGCGAGGAGCTCCATGATCCGTTCCGCGAGCTCGAGGCGTTTTTCCGGGGCCGTCGCCGATGAGGGCCAGAGCTCGTTGAGGCAATGGCCCATCATGACGAGGTCGAAGGGGCCCGAGGACGCGACAGCGTCGAGGGCGGCCGGGCTTTCGAGGTCGAGGACCCTTGATTCGACGGCCCAGGGCGAGGTTCCATTCTCGGCCGCGGCCGCGGCCGCGGCCGCGGCCGGATGGCCACAGGTCATCAGGTCATGGGCGAGGTCGAGGGCGGGGCGGCTCGAGTCGGCGAGGAGGAAGCGGGCGCTCGCGGCCATTCCGGCAACTGCTGCGCCACCGCCGGCTGCAACCTTGCCGGCCCGGGCTGCCAGCCAATCGGCAAGCGCTGTCGAGGCCGGCCCTGGACCTGAGCCGAGGTCGAGGATCCTGGCCTCGGCCGGAAGCTCCGGCACGAGGTTTTCGAGGGCGAGGCCGACCTGAAGGTAGGAGACGGGCCAATAGTAGAGGAGGTAGGCGCCGAGGAGGTCGGGATCGTCCATATAGCCCTTGCCCGCGAGGCGGCGATCACCTGTGAGGCCGCGCTGCAGGTCGAGGAGGGCCTTGCCGACCGAGGCGATCTCGGGGGGCAGGAGCCTTCCTGCAGGGCCCTTCCGCCCCGAGCCCGATCGCCAGGCATCGATGAGCTCCTCGATACGGAAACCGAGGGCTTCGCCGAAACACCGCGAAGCGCCGTCTCCGTCGCCCTCTCGCCCATCCTGCCTCTTTGCCATCATGCCTCCGGATGCGACAGTATACAGAAATCCGCCTGCATCGGCCCATCGCACGCATCGTTCTTTTCGACGAAATCGGGACTTGCCATCGCGGCCGGGCTGGCTTACCATCGTCTGCAAGACAAAGGGGAGTAGCGGGGGTCCTCCGCATGGCAGGGCCTGGCAGGAATCGTCAACACGGCATCGGTGTCTGCACCTTCGGTGTCCCCGGGCCCGGTTCCTTCCCTCCACAGGTGATCCGCAAGACCTTTGCTCCATTGTAGCGCTGCGCGCCCCGGGAGCGAAGAGTCTGTCCGTCGGCGCGCGGGAGGTCATTCATGTGGTATCTCAAGTCCGCCGAGGAAACGGCCAAAGAGCTCAAGACCGACGTCTGCACCGGTCTTTCCTCCGCGGAAGCCGCGAAAAGGCTCGAGGAATGGGGCCCCAACCGCCTCGCCGAAGCCAAGAAGAAATCCTTCTTCCTGCTTTTCCTCGAGCAGCTCAATGACGCCCTCATCTACATCCTCCTCGCGGCGGCAGTGGTCTCGGCCGCCCTCGGAGAGATATCCGATGCCGTCATCATCCTCATCGTCGTCCTCGTCAACGCCTTCGTCGGCGTCATCCAGGAATCCAAGGCCGAGAAGGCCCTCGAGGCCCTGAAGAAGCTCGCGAGTCCGCGGGCCATCGTGCGCCGCGACGGCCAGCCCGTCGAGATCGAGGCGGCCGAGATCGTCCCCGGCGACGTCATCCTCATCGACGCGGGCCGCGTCATCCCCTGCGACCTCCGCTGGACCGAGAGCGTCAACCTCAAGGTCGAGGAAGCCGCCCTCACGGGCGAGTCCGTCCCCGTCGAGAAGGACGCGAGCCAGGTCCTGACCGATCCCAAGGCCGCCCTCGGCGACCGACGCAACATGGGCTATCTCTCCACGCAGGCCACCTACGGCCGCGGCATCGGCATAGCCGTGGGTACGGGCATGCATACCGAGATCGGCAACATCGCCGGCATGCTCGGCGCCACCGAGATCGAGCCTACGCCCCTCCAGAAGAAGATCGAGGAGTTCGGCAAGAAGCTCGGCCTCGCTATCCTCGTCCTCTGCGGCGTGATGTTCGCCGTCGAGATCGTCTCCGCCTACCTCCGCCTCGGGAAGTTCCCCGACATGGCCAACCTCGTGGAATTCTTCCTCGAAGCCGTGAGCCTCGCCGTCGCGGCCATCCCCGAGGGCCTGCCCGCCATCATGACCATCGTCCTCGCCATAGGCGTGCAGCGCATGATCAAGCACAACGCCATCGTGCGCCGCCTCCCCGCGGTAGAGACCCTCGGTTCGGTCAACGTCATCTGCTCCGATAAGACGGGTACCCTCACGGTCAACCGCATGACCGTCCTCCGCGCCGCCTCCGACGGCATGGCCGGCACCTTCGACATCCTCTCGCCCGCGAAGAACGAGGCCCACCGCCTCCTCCTCGAGTGCATCACTCTCTGCAACGACGCGACCTTCACGGCCTCGGGCCAGACCGGCGACCCCACCGAGGTGGCCCTCCTCGAGGTCGCCTCGAAGTTCCACATCATGAAGGACGACCTCCTCTCGAGGATGCCCCGCGTGGGCGAGCTGCCCTTCGATTCCGCACGCAAGCTCATGAGCACCGCCCACCGCGAGCCCGGCGCCGGCAGAAAGGACTACATCTTCACGAAGGGCGCCACCGACGTCCTCATCGACCGCTGCAGCAAGGTCCGCTTCGAGGGCCGCATCGAGCCCATGACGGAGGCCCACCGCGAGCGCATCCTCGCCGAGGCCACCGCCATGTCGAAGGACGCCCTCCGCGTCCTCGGCGCGGCCTACCGCGAGATGGACGCCTCGGAGGCGGAGGCGAAGCACGCCGCCGAGGGCTACGAGAAGGACCTCGTCTTCCTCGGCCTCGTGGGCATGATCGACCCGCCGCGCCTCGAGGTGAAGGACTCCATCGCGGCCTGCAGAAAATCGGGCATCGCGACCGTCATGATCACCGGCGACCACCGCGACACGGCCTTCGCCATCGCGAAGGAGCTCGGCATCGCCGAGAGCCCCGACCAGGTCCTCTCGGGTTCCGACCTCGACGGCATGGAGGAGACGGAACTCGCGCAGGCGGTCGAGAACGTGCGCGTCTTCGCCCGCGTCTCGCCCGAGCACAAGGTGAGGATAGTCCAGGCCTTCCGCGCCCAGGGCAACGTGGTCTCGATGACGGGCGACGGCGTCAACGACGCGCCGAGCCTCCACGCGGCCGACATCGGCGTGGCCATGGGCATCACCGGCACGGACGTGGCCAAGGGCGCCTCGGCCATGGTCCTCACCGACGACAACTTCAAGACCATCGTCCAGGCCATCGCCGAGGGCCGCAACATCTACGCGAACATCAAGAAGGCCATCCACTTCCTCCTCTCCTGCAACGCGGGAGAGATAGTCGCCATCTTCGGCTCCATCGTCGTGGGCTGGGTCCCGCCCCTCATCCCGATCCACATCCTCTGGGTCAACCTCGTCACCGACGTGCTGCCGGCCCTCGCCCTCGGCATGGACCCCGGCGACCCCAACGTCCTCGACGAGAAGCCCCGCGACCCGAAGGAGAGCCTCTTTGCCCACGGCGGCGGCCGCTTCATGGTCCTCAACGGTCTCCTCATCGGCCTCCTCACGATCGGCATCTACCGCCTCGGCATCCACCTTTATCCCGTCTCCGAAGGCTACGACGTGCATGCGCAGACCCTCGCCTTCGCGGTGCTGTCGCTCTCCCAGCTCTTCCACGCCTTCAACCTGCGGCACCGGACGAAGTCCATCTTCCAGATCGGCGTCTTCACGAACCCCTGGCTCGTCGGCGCCCTCGTGGCCGGAGCCCTCCTCCAGTGCGGCGTCATCTGCATCCCGGTCATCGCCGGCGTCTTCAAGGTGACGGTCCTGAGCCTCCGGGACTGGGGCCTTGTCCTCCTCTTCGCGATCACGCCCCTCGTGGTCAACGAGCTCGTCAAGCTCGGGCGGAACATCGCGAGGCGGGCCAGGAAGGCCTGACCCGCCTGGGCCGCCCTCCCGCGCGGGGGCGGCCTCCCTGTCCCGATCGAATGAAGAGCCCCCGGGCGCATGCCGCGGGGGCTCTTTTCTTGAAGTGGCTGCGGAAGGGAGGCAGGCTTCAGGCCGCCTTGCCCCCGTCGTTGTTGTTCCCGCCATCGTTGTCGTTGCCGTCGCTCCCTTCGGCGGCGAGGCGGAGGAGGAAGCGCATGCGCTCCACCGAGTCCCGTATGGCCTCGCCGAGAAGGACGCGTCCCGCGGAGGCCGCGGCCAGGCCCTGGAGCCTGAGGCCGAAGTCCGCTATGAGGGGAGGGCTTGCGCCGAAGGCCTCCCGGATCCCGGCGCCGCGCCAGGAGCGCAGGTCCTCGCCGTTGCGGCTCGGCGTGAAGGCCCCCGGCATCTTCCAGCAGAGGGAGTATTCGAGGGCCCCCTCCTTGTCCGCCATGGCGGAGTAGCCGAAGAGCCTGCAGATGAGGGGCCTGCCGCCGTAGATGCGGCAATGGGCCTCGGGGTTGGCCTGGTCGTAATAGGGACAGGGCGCTTCGCTCCGGGGCTCGACAGCCGCGAGCTCGGGGCGGTTCCTGAGTATCCAGAGGGCGGCGAAATCGGCCTCGAGGGGGAGGATGTCGGGGACGAAGCGTTCGCAGCAGGAGCCGCAGCCCTGGGGGCAGCCGAAGCGGAAGGCGCCCTCGGCGCCTGACCGGGCGCGGGCCGCGTCGAGGAAGGCCGCGCAGGCGGCATCGGCCTCGGCATAGAGTTCCCCGAGGGCTGCCAGGGGCTTGGCTATCGAGCTGTCGGCCAGCTCAGGCGGGATAAGGGGTTCGGTGTCCATGTTCTTTTGGGTAGGATGACGCTAGCTTCCCGGCCTGCCGAGTGTCAAGCGAGGGGCCCGGGGGCAGGCTCCGGGCCGGCCCCGGCCCCTGCCGCGCTTGACCTTCCGGGGGCGGGCGGATACCGTCGTGTCTGTCCACCCGCCGCCATCCCAAGGAGTACCGATGTCCCGCTACCGTCCCTTCGCCCTCGCGACCTGCGCCTTCGCCCTGCTTCTGCTCTTCTCCCCGGCCCTTCCGGCCCAGTCGGTTCCCGCTCCTGCGCCCGCGGCGGCCCCGGCGGCGGCCACCCAGGCGGCGGCTTCCCCCGATCTCTACGCAGGCGCTTCGGCCGACTGCAGGAAGGTCCTGGACGAGGCGGGGAGGCTCATAGCTGAAGGCAAGTGGATGTCCGCCTATTCCGCCCTCGAGGCCTTCGACAAGGACAACGCGGATCCCTGGGCCCTCGCCCTCAAGATCGAGATCTGCATGCGAGGCTACGTCCAGACGAAGATGCACCGTTCCTTCTCCCTCGTCGACCTCGAGCCGGGGCAGACCCTCGAGACCCTCCGCGCGGGGGATGGGCAGTACGAGCTCTTCGACTTCGACCCGATGGCCGCGGCCCAGGCCCAGGAAGCCGCCGACGTCGAGCCTCCCCTCATCCTCACCGTGGCCATCGGCGACTACTACTTCTCCGTGCAGGATCTCTTCTCGGGCCAGTGGTTCCTCTCGGACGAGGAGGTCTGCACGAGGGCCCTCGCCTGCTACGAGCGCGCCGTGACCGCCGGGCTCTCGAACGCCGAGACCTTCGTGCAGGAAGGCATCCTCCTCCTCCGCTTCGAGCAGCCGGTCGAGGCCGAAGCCCTCATCCGCAAGGCCCTGGCCCTCGATCCGGGCTATCCTGACGCCCAGCTCAACCTGGCCATAGCCGTCGGCCAGCAGGGCCGCTTCGACGAGGCCTATGCCGCCGTCGACGCCGCCCTCGCAGGCTACAGGGACGCGGACCACCGCTACATGGCCTACATGCTCGGCGCCCGCATCGCGGCCACTTCCGATCGCGCCAGGGCGGAAGCCTACCTCGCGGCCGCCGAGAGGGAATTCCCCACGGACCCGAGCCCCGGCCTCTTCCGGCACATGCTCGCCATCCAGCTCGGCGATGCGGAGGGGGCCAACGCGGCCGCCGATGCCGTACTCGACCGCTTTTCCGATTCGCCTTACGTCGTGCGCACCATCCTGACCGACTGGCTCGGCAACGACGACCTCGACTTGGCCATGGGCTTCCTGGACCGGAGCCTCGTCCGCATGTCCGGGCATGATGCCTGTCTCGGGATACTGGGTTTCTACAAGGCCCTCCTCATCACGGAGGTGAAGGGGACCGATGGCTACGCCGAGGCGGCCGCCATCCTCGATGCCGCGGAGGCGAGCTTCCACAAGGCCTACGCGCCTGACAACCAGGTCTTCGCCACCGTGGCCCAGCTCCGCGCCCAGCTCGCCCAGGCTGGCGCGCCCCCCTCGGCCCCGCCAGCTTCGCCGACGCCCTGAGGGACGGCTGCACGCGCGCGCGAAGCGCGCTGCGCTTCGCGGTTCCGAAGCCTGGCGGCTTCGGAGCATGGCGTGATCCTCTACCGGCGCGCTTCCGATTCAGCGATGACCCTTGCCAGCATACACGCACGCGCGAAGCGCGCTGCGCTTCGCGGTTCCGAAGCCTGGCGGCTTCGGAGCATGGCGTGATCCTCTACCGGCGCGCTTCCGATTCAGCGATCACCCTTGCCAGCATACACGCGCCGGTAGCGGCGTCGGCCTTGGCCTCTACCAGCCTGACGCCGGGTGCGGCCTTGGCGAGGCGCGCGGCCAGGGATGACCTGAGCCAGGCGTCGCCCTCGATGAGGCCGCCGCGGCAGGCCAGGGACTTGTCCGCGATGTGCGATCCCAATCGTTTCTCCACCGACAGGACGAGGCCCGCGAGGCTGTCCGCGGCCTCCTCGAAGATGGCGGCCGCGAGGCCGTCGCCCTCGTCGCGGGCCCTGGCCACCTCGCGCGCGAATTTGGCCACCCTGGTCTTGTCGAGGCCCTCGTAGACGAAGGGGAGGAGATCCTCCGCCTCATGGAGGCCGAAGAAGGAGAGGCCACGCTCGAGGAGGCAGGTGGGGAGGTCGCGGCCCTCGCTCGAGCGGATGCCGCGCTTCAGGGCCTCGAATGCGACGGCGAAGGCCGAGCCCTCGTCGCCGAGGAGGTGGCCCCAGCCGCCGGCCCTGGCTTCGGTGCCGTCGCGGCAGCGACCGTAGGCTATGGCCCCCGTGCCCGCGATGAGGAGGATGCCCTCCATGCCGCCTATCGCGCCTGCGAGGGCGGGCTCGGAGTCGTTGCCCGCTCCGATGGCCGGCCGCACGGCGTCAGAGCCGCCCCTTCGGGCTTCGGCGCCACCCTTTAGGGCGGCTGCGGCGAAGGCCTCGCCGACAAGGTCGGCGAAGGGGCCCTTGTCGGCCGGCCTGTCCACGCCGGCGGAACCGGCGAAGCCGGCCTCGCAGAGCGGGGGCTGGACCCCGCCCTCGGAAAAGGCGCGGGCGAAGAGGCCCTCGAGGTTCGCGAGGACCTCGTCCCTGGGCTTCGAGCGGAGGTTGCTGCTGCCCCCCTCGCCGTAGAAAAGCAGCTCGCCCGAGCGCGACTCGACCCTGAGCCTTGCGCTCGTGCCGCCTCCATCGATGCCGAAGACCCAGCGAGAATCCATGCGCTTCCCTCCGGCCGCATTCTAGCACAATGGCGCGCCGAGGGTCGCCCTCCGCTTGCCTCGATACCCGCCTGTGCGTATTGTTGATGGAGGGGGAATCCATGTCGACAGTCTGCATCCACAACGGCACCGTGCTCGCCGGTTACGCCCGGATGGAGAACTGCGCCGTCCTCGTCGAGGACGGCCTCATAGCGGACGTCTTTTCCGAACGGCGCTTCGAGCAGAAGCGCCTGCCCTCCGACGCCGTCATCCTCGACGCGCAGGGCGCCTGGATAGCGCCGGGCCTCATCGACAGCCACATCCACGGCTTCGCCGGCGCGGGCACCGAGGACCTCTCGGTGGACGCCATCCTCGCCATGTCGAAGGAGCTCGGCCGCTGGGGCGTCACGGCCTTCTGCCCCACGATCTATCCCATGGCCGAGGGCGACATGCTGAAGGCGATAGGCGCCTGCGTGGGCGCGATGGGCAGGGAGGAGGGCGCGCGCGTCATGGGCGTCCACCTCGAGGGCCCCTTCATCTCGCAGGCCCGCCTCGGCGTCCAGCGCCCCGAATTCGTCCGCCCCGTGGATCTCGAGCTCATGGAGCGCCTCGTGTCCGCGGGCAAGGGCCACATCACGAACATGACCGTCGCGCCCGAGCTCAAGGGCATGCGGGAGCTCGCCCTCTACTGCATCAAGCAGGGCATCGTCCTCCAGGCCGGCCACACGGACGCCACCTACGAGAACATGCGCGAGGGCATGCAGGCGGGCATCCTCCACTCGACGCACTTCTTCAACGCCATGTCCCGCCTCCACCACCGGGACCCCGGCGCGGTGGGCGCCATCATGATCCACTCCGAGCTCTCCTGCGAGATCATCGCGGACGGCCACCACGTCCACCCCGACCTCATCCGCCTCCTCCTCAGGGACAAGCCCGTGAGCAAGGTCGTCCTCGTCACGGACTCGCTCAAGCCCACGGAGCAATGCTGCGGCCCCTGCATCGCCAACCGCGAGGAGGTGGAGCTCCGGGACGGCGTCTTCATGCGCAAGACGGATGACGTCATAGCCGGCTCCGCCCTGACGATGATCCGGGGCCTCGAGAACATCGTCTCGTGGGGCACCCCCATCGAGAACGCCATCGAGATGGGAGCCTCCAACCCCGCGCGGATCCTCGGCCTCGGGAAGCGCGGCCTCCTCGTGCCGGGCTACGCGGCCGACATAGTCGTGTTTGACCGGGAGTGGAAGGTCAACGCCTGCCTCGTGGGCGGGCGCTTCGTGAAGAACGAACTGTAAGGAGACGATATGCGACTCATCATCAGGCCGGACTACGCGGCGGTTTCCTCCTGGGCGGCCAACTACGTGGCGCGCCGCATCAACGAGCACGAGAGGAAGGGCGGCGGGCGCAGCTTCGTGCTGGGCCTCCCGACGGGTTCCTCGCCCATCGGCATGTACCAGCGCCTCATCGAGCTCTACCAGGCCGGCAAGGTCTCCTTCAGGAACGTCGTAACCTTCAACATGGACGAGTACGTCGGCCTGCCCGAGGACCACCCCCAGAGCTACCACAGCTTCATGTGGAGCAACTTCTTCTCCCACATCGACATCCAGCGGGAGAACGTCCACATCCTCGACGGCAACGCAGGCGACCTCGAGGCCGAGTGCGCCGCCTACGAGGAGGCAATAGCCGCGGCGGGAGGCATCGACCTCTTCGTGGGCGGCGTGGGCGCCGACGGCCACATCGCCTTCAACGAGCCCGGCTCCTCGCTCTCGTCGCGCACGAGGGTCAAGACCCTGACCCGCGACACGAAGCTCATGAACGCGCGCTTCTTCGGCGGGAATCCGGACGCCGTCCCCTCGACGGCCCTCACCGTTGGCGTGGCGACCATCACCTCGGCCCGCGAGGTCCTCATCCTCGTCTCCGGCCTCTCCAAGGCCCGTGCCCTCCACAACGCCATCGAGGAGGGCGTGAACCACCTCTGGACGGTGAGCTGCCTCCAGCTCCACCCCCACGCGGTCGTGGTCTGCGACGAGGAGTCGACCATGGAGCTCAAGGTGGGGACGGTCCGCTACTTCCGGGAGATAGAGGCGGCAAATTTCGACAACTCGCTGTAAGGTGGCATGAGTATTGCTACTAAATCGGGGTCGCGCCTGTTCCGCGAAAAGGAAGGTCCCCCGATGCTTCTCGTCAAGAACGCCAGAGTCTTCTCCCCCGCCCCCCTGGGTGTCATGGACATCCTCGCCTCGGGTTCCAGGATCATAGCCCTCGCTGCGGGCCTGGATGCCTCGCGCTTTCCCTGCGAGGTCGAGGTCATCGACGCCTCCGGCCTCGTCGCCCTGCCCGGCCTCGTCGACTCCCATGTCCACATGATCGGCGGCGGAGGCGAGGGCGGCTTCGCGACGCGGACCCCCGAGCTGGGCCTCTCCGACTGCGTCAGGGCCGGGGTCTCGACGGTGGTGGGCACCCTCGGCACAGACGGCGTGGCGCGCAGCATGGAGAGCCTCGTGGCCAAGGCCTACTCCCTCAGGATCCAGGGCCTCTCGGTCTGGATCTACTCGGGGAGCTACCGGGTGCCGCAGCGGACGGTGACGGGCGACCTCATGAAGGACATCATGATGATCGACCCCGTCATCGGCGCCGGCGAGCTCGCGATCTCCGACCACCGCTCCTCGCGGCCCAGCCTCGAGGAGCTCGGGCGCATAGCCTCGGAGGCCCGCGTCGCCGGCCTCCTCTCGGGCAAGGCGGGCATCGTGAACTTCCATGTCGGCGACGCGCCGGCCGGCCTTTCGCCCCTCGAGGAGCTCGTGGCCGCGGGCGACCTGCCCCGCACGCAGTTCCTCCCCACCCACTGCAACCGCAACCCCCTCCTCTTCGAGGAGGCCCTGCGCTGGGCCGCCTCGGGCGGCTTCATCGACCTCACGACGAGCACTGTCCCCCGTTTCATCGAGGAGGGCGAGGTGGCCACTCCCAGGGCCTTGCGGCGCATCCACGAGGCCGGCCTCATCGACCAGGCCACCTGCACCTCCGACGGCCAGGGCAGCCTTCCCCTCTTCGACGGGGCCGGCGTCCTCGCGGGGCTGACCATGGGCTCCTGCGCCACTTTGTGGGAGGCCGTAAGGGAGTCTATACTCTCGGAGGGGCTGCCCCTCGAGGAGGCCGCCAAGACGGTCACGGCGAATCCGGCCCGCATCCTCAAGCTCGGGGGGAAGGGACGGCTGGCCGTCGGCATGGACGCCGACATCCTCCTCGTCGAGCCCGAAAGCCTTGCCATCAGCGGCCTCGTCGCCAGGGGCCGGACGATGATGAAGGACGGCGAGCTCCTCGTCAGGGGCAATTTCGAGGCCTAGAAGGCAGTTCCCGGGGGGTGCATGAAGACGATCACGCTCGTCGCCGGCAGCGAGAACACGCGCCGCCAGATCGAGGGACAGCTCGAGGAGTATCTGGGCGGCGAGGTCGCGGTGAAGGGAGAGTCCCTCGAGGCCGGGCTTTCCGCCCCTCTCGGGCGGAAAGGCGCCGGGGACGGCATCGTCCTCCTCACGAGCGCCCTCGTACGCGACGAGCTCCTCGCCGCGAGGCTCCTCGAGCCCGGCCTCCCCATCATCGTCGCCGACCGGACCGTCAATCCCGAGCACCTGGACCTCGTAGTGGAGCTTCCGCCCGGCTCCCGTGTCCTCTTCGTCAACGACGAGGAGGAGACGGTCAGGGAATGCGTCCAGGCCCTCACGGCCCTCGGCCTCGACTACCTCGAGTACCAGCCCTGGTTCCCGGGCTGCCCGCCTCCGCCGCCCGGCATCGAGGTCGCCATCACCCCCGGCGAGGTGGACCTCGTGCCCCCGGGACCGGGGCGCATCATCGACCTCGGCGCCCGCGTCCTCGACTTCGCGACCCTCGCCGAGCTCCTCGGCAGGCTCGGCCTCCTCGAGCGCCGCATCGGCCAGTTCTCCCGCCGCTACCTCACGAAAATCATCCAGGTCGCCCAACGCCTCGCGCGCTCCACCGAGGACGCGCGGCGCCTCAACGAGCACCTCAAGGGCGTCCTCGACTCGGTGAGCCGCGGCATCCTCGTCTACGACGACGAGGGCCGCATCTCGGTCTGCAACGAGAACCTCAGGACCCTCCTCTCGATCCGCCAGCGCGAACCCCGGGGCCTGACCCTCGCGAACGTCGTCCGCAGCCGCCCCCTCCTCGACTTCCTCGAGAGGCGGCGGGGCGACGAGACCGGGGTCTTCCGCCTCGCGGACCGCGACCTCGTGGTGCGCCGCTTCGAGACGGAGGAGGGGACGGTGGCGACCTTCCGCGACGAGGGCGATCCCGCGGCGGCCGCCGCCAGGCTCGGCGACGAGTACCGCCGCCGGGGCTACGTGGCGAAGTACGAGTTCGAGGACATCGTGGGCGAGAGCCCCGCCATCAGGCGGGCCAAGCGCATCGCCGCCCGGCTCGCGGCGACCGACCTCACCATCCTCGTCAACGGCGAGTCCGGCACGGGCAAGGAGCTCTTCGCCTCGGCCATCCATGCCGCGAGCGGGCGGCGCGCGGGGCCCTTCCTCGCCGTCGACCTCGGGGCCCTCTCCGACGACCTCATCGAGAGCGAGCTCTTCGGCTACGAGGACGGGGCCTTCACCGGCGCGCGGAAGGGCGGCAAGCCCGGCCTCTTCGAGCTCGCGGACGGCGGCACCATCTTCCTCGACGAGATCGGCCACGTCTCCGCCAAGGTCCAGAACCGCCTCCTCCGCGTCCTCCAGGAGAAGGAGATCCTCCGCGTGGGCGGCTCCGAGATCAAGCGCGTCGATGTCCGCGTCATCGCCGCCTCGAACGAGGACCTCCTGGAGCGGGCCCGGCGCGGCCTCTTCCGCGAAGACCTCTACTTCCGGCTCAAGACAGGCCTCCTCCGCATCCCGCCCCTCCGCGAGCGCATGTCCGACATCCCCCTCCTCCTCGATTCCTTCATCCGCATGGAGGGGAAGGCTGGCGCCTCGGCCGATCCCGAGCTCCTCGTCGTCTTCGGCGACTACTCCTGGCCGGGGAACGTGCGCGAACTCCGGAACCTCGTCACCTACATGCTCGCCGTGGCGGAAGGCGAGTCCATAGGCCTCTGCGACCTCCCCGACGAGGGCTTCTTCGAGAGTTTCTCCCGCTCGGGACAGGGCTGCGCCGACGAGGCCGGCTGCTCCCCTCTCCCATCCGCCGCTACGCCGGCGGACGGCCCGGGCAAAGCCATGCCCGGGAGGCCAGCCACCGCGGAACGCGGCCTCTCCGCCGAAGAGCTCTTCCTCCTCAGGGCTGTCGCGAGGCTCGTGGCCGAGGGGACAGTGGCCGGCCGCGGCGCCCTGACGCGGCTTGCGGCCGAGGGAGGCCTCGACCTGAGCCCAGCCATGGTGCGGCTCCGCCTCGAGGCCCTCGCGGCCCGTGGCCTTGTCCTGCAGAGCCGGGGACGCAGGGGGACAAGGCTGAGCGAGGCAGGCAAAATGGCCATTTGAATGGCTATAATGGCTTAATGGCCGCCATTACAAGCGCCAATTTGGCCTGGACGTCACCCGATCTCTCGACGTTTTGGATGAAAAAGCCTCTCGTAAGCTCCCCTCCCGTTTGAGGGATTTTGGCATGTAATTTGCATGTACTCCTATATTCCGGCGAGGGCCCCGGCCCCCGCAACCTGAGAAGCGAGGTGCCTGCAATGAGCGATGCGGTCAAGAAAGCCCCCGTGCAGAAAGCATGGAGGATGCCCCACACCTACGTCATCATCTTCTTCGTGGTCCTGGTCGGGTGGATCCTCACCCTCCTCGTCCCCGTCGGCCTCTTCGACACCCACAAGGTGAGCTACAAGGACGCGAGCGGGAAGGAGAAGACCAAGACCGTCCTCATCCCCGAGTCCTTCCGGTACGCCTACAAGTCCTTCGACGTCACCGCCCTCAGGTCGAAGCTCTCCATCCTCGCCGCGGACGACGCGGCCCTCCAGGCGGCCGGCCTCGACAAGGCCAAGGTCGCCGCCCTCACGACCCTCCCCGACGCCGAGCTGGGCGCCAAGGCCCTGACCGACGCCGGCCTCGACGAACCCCTCGTCAACAAGCTCTGGGGCAAGACGGTCTACGACCTCAAGAGCGCCGAGCGGCGCGCCCCCAACGTCTGGGGCACCGAGGACTACTACGGCTTCGGCTTCCTCAACTACGTGTTCGAGGGCCTCGTCACCGGCGACAAGTGGGGCTCGGCGGTCGGCATCGTCGCCTTCATCCTCGTCATCGGCGGCGCCTTCGGCATCATCATGAAGACCGGCGCCATCGACGCGGGCATCTACGCCTTCATCCGGCGCGTGGGCAAGGCCGAGGTCGTCGTCCTCCCCCTCCTCTTCATCCTCTTCTCCCTCGGAGGCGTCGTCTTCGGCATGTCAGAGGAGTGCATAGCCTTCGCGACGGTGGTCATCCCCCTGACCGTGGCCTTGGGCTACGACTCCCTCGTGGGCGTGGCCGTCACCTTCGTGGCCTCGCAGGCGGGCAACGCGACCTCCTGGATGAACCCCTTCGGCGTCGCGGTGGCCCAGGGCATCGCAGGCGTTCCCGTCCTCTCGGGCGCGGCCTTCCGCATGGTCCTCTGGGCCGTCGTGACCCTGATCGGCGCCGCCTTCGTCATGTGGTACGGCCGCAGGATCAAGAAGAACCCCCAGCTTTCCCTTACCTGGGAATCCGATGCCTACTTCCGCGAGCATGGCGCGAAGAAGACCGAGGGCAATGGCAAGCTCGGCCTGGGCAACAGCCTCGTCCTCCTCTCCTTCCTCGCCGGCATCGCCTGGATCATCTGGGGCGTCATGGCCAAGGGCTACTACATCCCCGAGATCGCAAGCCAGTTCTTCGTGATGGGCCTCGCCGCGGGCGTCATCGGCGTCATCTTCAAGCTCGGCGGGATGAAGGTCAACGACATCGCCTCGAGCTTCGGCGAGGGCGTCGCGGGCATCGCGGGCGCGGCAATCGTCGTCGGCATGGCCAAGGGCTTCCTCCTCGTCCTCGGCGGCACCGACGCCGGCAAGCCGACCGTCCTCAACACCATCCTCGCCGCGACGGGCAATGCCCTCTCGGGCCTGCCGGACATGGTCACCGCCTGGTTCATGTACGTCTTCCAGACGGTCTTCAACTTCTTCGTCACCTCGAATTCCGGCCAGGCCGCCCTCACCATGCCCATCCTCGCGCCCCTCTCGGACATCATCGGCCTCACGCGCCAGACGGCCGTCCTGGCCTACCAGATGGGCTCGGGCTTCGCTGACGCCATCGTCCCGACGAGCGCATCCCTCATGGGCGTCCTCGCCGTGGCGCGCATCGGCTGGGGCACCTGGGCCAAGTGGCAGATCAAGATGCAGGGCCTCTTCTTCGTCCTCGGCACGGTGGCCATGGTCATCGCGGTCGCGATCAACTTCGCCTAGGGGGACGGCATGAGGTACATGGACGAGGAGCTTGGCGCCGCGGCGCCGGGGGAACTGGAAAAAGCCGGCGAGATCGAGCATGTGGACCTCGTGACCGTCCGCCTGCCCTTCGTCCATCCCTTCTCGATCAGCGCGGCCACCTGGGACTGCAAGGAGGCCCTCCTCCTCAGGCTCGAGGCGCGGGCCGCGCCCTCGGGAAGGGGCGGCCGCGGCCCGACCCTCGTGGCCTGGGGGGAGTGCGTTGCCGATCCCGACCCCTTCTACGCCTACGAGACGACGGCCACGACGGCCCACATCATCGCGGACTTCCTCCTCCCCCTCGTCGAGGCCGACCTCACGATAGGCGGGATCATGGAGCGCTTCCGCCATGTCCGGGGCCACGGGATGGCCAAGGCGACGGTCGAGAACGCCCTCCTCGACCTCGCGGCCAAGCGCCGCGGGGCCGCCCTCCACGAGCTCCTCGGCTACGGGGCGAGGCCCGTGCCCTCCGGGGTCAGCCTAGGCCTCCAGGAGAGCCCCGCGGCCCTCGTGGAGAAGGCGCGCGAGGCCGTGGAGGCCGGCTACCACCGCGTGAAGATGAAGGTGAAGAAGGGAAAGGACGTGGAGTACGTACGCGCCGTCCGCGAGGCCTTCCCCGACCTCGCCCTCATGGTCGACGCCAACGGCGACTACTCCCTCGACGACGCGGAGCACCTGGCGGAGCTCGACGCCTTCGGCCTCACGATGATCGAGCAGCCCCTCTCCTACAGCGACATCTACCAGCACTCCCTCCTGCAGCGGAGGCTCAAGACCGCCCTCTGCCTCGACGAGTCCATCCTGGGCCTCGACGACGCGGCCGCGGCGATAGCCCTCGGGGCCTGCCGCGTCATCAACATCAAGCAGGGCCGGGTGGGCGGCCTCCTCGAGTCGCGGCGCATCGCGCGCTACGCGGCGCTGAAGGGCCTGCCCTCCTGGTCGGGTGGCATGGACGAGACCGGCATAGGCCGGGCCGTCAACATCCACCTCCAGACCGATCCTGACTTCTCCATACCCGGCGACACGGCGGAGACCGCCCGCTACTTCCACGAGGACCTCGTGGAGCCCCCGGTCACCCTCGGCCCCGGCGGCTGGATCTCCGTTCCCGCGGCGGGGCCCGGCATCGGCGTGGAGCCCCTGCCCGAGCGCCTCGACCGCCTGACCATCGCCCGGCGGAGGCTGAAGTAGGGGGAGGCTTCCGTGCTATGCTCCCGCCATGATCACCAAGGCCCAGGGTCCTGACGAGAGCCTCTCCCTCGCGGAGGGCGGCGACCCCGTCCTCGCCTCCTACTACCGCCTCATGCGCCTCAAGCGCCTCTACCGCCAGGGCTGGCTCAAGCGCGGCGTCCCGACCAGGATCTGCGAGTCCGTGGCCGAGCACTCCTTCGGCACGGCCCTCCTCGGCCTCCTCCTCACCGCGGGACCTTCCGTCCAGGGCGTTTCGGGAGGCCCCGCGGCTCCCGCGGCCTCGGCAGCGGAGGTGGGCTCCCCTGCTCCCGCGGCCCCCCCGGCTCAGGCCGGGCAAGGCCTCGATCCCGTGAAGGTCGTCCTCTTCGCCCTCATCCACGAGATGGGCGAGTCCTATGCCGGCGACATCACGCCGGTGGACGGAGTTCCGAAGGAGGAGAAGCTGAGGCTCGAGCGCGCCGCGATCGAGCGCTCCCTCGAGGGGCTGCCCGACGCGGCCTGGTTCCTCGCGCAGTGGGAGGACTTCGAGCAGGGCTCGAGCCCCGAGGCCCGCTTCGTGCGCGAGCTCGACCGGCTCGAGATGGGCCTCGAGGCCGCCCTCTACGCCTCCGAGGGCTACGCCGGCATGGGGGAATTCTTCGAGAGCTCGAGGAAGGTCGTGCGCGACGGCAGGCTCGCTTCCATCCTCGAGGAGGCCATCGCGGCCTCCGGCGCGGAGGGCTGAGAGTGCCTGGCCGCCCTGGGGGCCCCGCCGCGAACCGCTTCTCGGGCCGGGTGAGGCGCGGCGAGATCGGGAGCGTCGCCGAGCTCAAGGCCGAGTTCAAGGCCCTCGCCAAGCTCCTCCATCCCGACCTGGCGGCGCCGGGGACTCGGCGGCGGGCAGCTCGCGGCG